>FWPV01003423.1_pt1 | contig 31194 bp, 33 predicted proteins | sample 2228371 | NCBI WGS metagenome assembly FWPV01 (sample SAMEA103939776, study PRJEB20133) | metagenome | reverse complement strand
TTTGCTTTTTCAATTGATCCGACTACTCCCAACGGTAGCATTGCTGACATGGTGATAACAAAGCAGATAACAAATCCGTTGTTCGGGTTCACAACTTTTAAGTACGATACCGTGAGATTGATAATCGGGACAACAACCTCCAACATCTTCTTTGAAGACTTCGAAAGCGGGTTAGGGAATTGGACCAGAGGAGGGACCGGAGGAACCGTAAACTGGGATACTACCAGTCTACAATCTCACAGTCCGACCCACTGCATAACCGATAGCCGCACCGGCAGTTACGCCAATAACATAAGCCGTTATGTCCAGCTGACCAACGGCATTGACCTGACACCCTACACAGCGGCTCTACTTAGCTGGTGGGAGAGATATTCTACTGAGGCAGGGTATGATTTTTGCCAACCCGAATACTCCTTAGACGGAACAAACTGGTACGCATTAACACCCAAATATTCTGGTTCAAATACAACTTGGACAAAGAGGACAGCAGATATATCTGATTATTGTGCGACAGGTTCTGCCTTCCGCATGAGGTTCAGATTGACCAGCGATGGTTCGGTAGTCGACGATGGCTGGTATGTTGATGATGTATCGATAGACGTGTTTTTTAATACCGGTGTTAATGGCGAATCTGTGGGGGTACCCATCACGAAAAATTTCCTGGCTCCGGTGTGGCCCAACCCATCGTCCGGGGCTGTTAGAGTCTCCTACCAGCTGGCGGCACCGGCCAGAGTAAATCTGGGCATCTATGACGTAGCCGGAAGGCTGGTGCGGACCCTGGAAAGCGGGCCCAGGGAGGCGGGCAGGCATTCGGCCACCTGGGACGGCCGGGACAATGCCGGGAAGCCGGCGGCCAACGGGGTCTACTTCTACCGGCTGACGGCCGGCGACTACGCCGCCACCCGGAAGTTGACCATAGTCCGGTAATTCCAATAAATCTTGTAAGGGGCGCCGCACTCTGGGAGGGAACGGCGCCCCTGGCAGCAATCGGAGAGCAGCATGAGTAAAATCCTCACGGTGGTTTTCGCCGCTTTGATGGCGGCCGCAGCCATGGGACAGGGTTTGAACGCCAGACTCAAGGACTTGGAGGGGAAGAAGACCGAGTTTTCCGACCTCTATCGGGAAAAGCCTCTAGTCGTCAGCTTCTGGGCCACCTGGTGCAAGCCCTGCTGCCGCGAGCTCAAGCATTTCCAGAAGTTTTTCGAGACCTACGACGACAGCGGTGTCGGCTTCCTGAGCGTCTGTGTCAACGAGGCCAAGGACCAGAGCAAGGTCCGGGCCTTTCTGGCGGGAAACCGGTATAATTTTCCTACCTTGCTTGACCCGGAACAGCAGGCCATGCGCAAGTTCGGGCTCAAGGACGTCCCCGGCTCCTTCATTCTGAACACGGAGGGAAGGATCGTCTGGAGCCATTTCGGGTTCAAGGAGGGCGATGAGATGCTGCTGGAGTCGGAGATAAAGAAACTGATTAAGCGTACCGGGCCGGACAGCGCCCGGTTAGAGCCCAGCAGGGAGGGACAGGTCGAATGACGATAAGATCACCTATAACCAATTCAAAAGCGCAGAAGGCCAACAGCCTTTTTCTGATCTCTGCCTTCTGCTTTCTTGTTTTGGCGGCCTGCGGCAAGAGGCTTCCGGTGGCGGCTCCCAGTGATATCGAGGGAGGAGTGCCGCGCAGGGTCGTCATCGAGATGTTCACCGCCACCTGGTGCACCAACTGCCCGGCCGCCGACCAGGCGGCCTAGGAGCTGGCCGCCGAGTTGGGGGATTCTATAACCCTCATCGAGTACCATCCGACCTTTGGATCACCCCAGGACCCGTTCGGGACAGCACAGACAGACCTGCGCTTCGGTTACTATGGAGTATCAACGGCCCCGGTGTTCATCTGCGACGGAGTGGCCAGGATAAACGGATCGGTGCCCAATATGCTATCCGAATACCGCTCGGCCGCTGCCGCCAGGCTAGGAAAAAAGAGCCCGGTGAGCATCTCCCTGAGCGGCGGGCTGGGGACAGGCTCGGTCTCCTATAACGTCACCGTCAGATCTGAGATCGAGAGCAGGCTGGATGGTCTGCGACTGTTGCTGGTTCTGGTGGAGGACTCCATCAACTATACCGCGTCCAACGGAGTGAACTTGCACCGGCAGGTGGCCCGGAGGCTGGAGCCAGGCCATCCCGGAGAGTCTTTTTCCCTAGCGGCCGGAGCCCAGCATGCCAGGAACGGCTCCATCATCCTGGACCCCGCCTGGGTGCGGGAGAGGCTGGGCCTGGCAGCCATGGTCCAGGACAGCGCCACCGGTGAGGTGCTGCAATCGGCCTGGATCAGGCTTTTCCAGGCTGTCTATAGCATCCAGGTAATGGTGACAGACACCTTGATTGACGGATCAGCCGGAACCAATTCCGCATTTCCCTTCACGGTGCGCAATGCCGGGAATATCGGAGACTCGGTGATCATAGATCTGCCTAAAGCCCTGATGTTGCCGGATACAATGCTGGCTGCCAGCATTTGCGACAGGCATATGTGTTACCAAGTGCCGTTCTCAAAATATCTGGCCGCCGGGGACTCGCTGACCGGCTTGGAAGTCCATATCACTCCCTTCAGCTCCGGCCGCAGCACAGCCGGGCTGACAGTTGTCCCAAAGTCATCGCCTTCTAGCGGCATCGTCGCCAGGTTCCACGTGGAGGTGCCGTGATGAAGAATCTGATTATACTGACCGCCGTCCTGGCCGCGGGCTCGGCGGCCCTGGCCTGGGACCTCTCCGGCACCAGCCAGACCAAATTATGGTCGGCCCAGCCGGGCAACGCCATAAGCCTGGGACAGACCCTGGACCTTCGAGCCTGGGGGACTTTGAAAGACGACCTGGAGATGGAGGCTTTCCTGCGCTATGAGCTGGACCATGAGGCCTGGGAGGATACGGCCCATTTCCGGGGGATCTCCCGCAAGCAGCTGAGGCTGTCCGGAAACCTGGGATACTTGGCGGCGGGCAATTTCTTCGCCACCCTGGGCCGGGGGCTGGCGTTCAACTGCGTCGAGGAGAGGAGGACCGGCATCGACCGCGACCTGGAGGGGGCCGACATCTCGCTCTCCCTGGCCGAGCTTCTGGAGTTGAGGCTGCTGGGGGGCTGGCTTCGGGAGAACGCCTCCATGGACACCACCAGGTCCCTGGCCGGGGGGCAGGTCGGAGTGGCGGTGCTCAGGAACCTGAACCTGAGCGCCATCTACCTGAGGGCCAACGCCGGCGACAGAAGGCAGGCTGAGATCTTCGGCCGGCCGGTGGAGGAGATGTACGGCGGGGCGGCCAGGGCGGGTTACGGACCGTTCGAGCTGTACGCCGAGTTCGACCTGCGGCGCACCTACGGAAAGTTGGTGGACCCCACCGTCGGCTGGGAGGGGGCCGACGACGTCAAGGGCCAAGCCAGATATCTTTCCGCCTCGTTCTCCATTCCCGGATTGGGGATCGGCTTCGACGCCAAGGACTACCGCAGGTTCAACGCCGGGTTCAACGCGCCGCCGGCCGCCAACCGCGACGGCTGGCTGCTGAACGCGGGCTACGACGAGCAGGGGTACCAGGCGCAGGCCACAGTCTCGCCGTGGTCCGGTCTGACTATAATCGCCAACCACTCCTGGGCCCGCTCCCGTCAGGAATACCGTTGGGCCTACCTGCCGCAGTTCCCCGGCGACTCGCTGGGGCGCTTCAAATGGCGGGACTACTACCTGGAGGTCAAATGGCAGGCAGGCGCCGGCCTGAGCCTGGGGCTAGAGGCACGTTCTCGCCTGGAGCACAATCTGCAGCCGGACATCAAACTGCGTTACTTCAGGGGCGGGGCGGTCGAGGCCGCCCTCACCTATGGACAGGGCCGATCCGTCATGATGGGTCTGGGGGGCGACCAGTACCGCAACCATTACATCGACCAGGATCTTGATTTCTACAGCCTGACCGCCCAGGCCAAATGGTCGCTCCTGAGCCTGGCCTCCATCTATGGCGAGGCTGAGCTATGCACCAAAAGGTTGCCGGAGTACGAAGACCAGAGGAGATGGGGCGAGGCCGGGATCGACCTGGCTTGGGGGCAGGATAGGTACCACCTGAAGCTCTCGGCCGGCCAGACCAAGGGCGGCCTGGTCTGTTCCGGAGGCTTCTGCCGTTACGAGCCATCGTTTCGGGGGCTTAGGGCCTCGTGGGAATGGAAATTCTGATGAGGATATGGTATTATTGCTTAGGAGGATCTGGATAGAAAGCAACCTATCAGCCGGAAAGCCTGGGAAAGCAATATGAGAGAACAGAGAAAGATCAAAGGGATAATAATATCCCTGGCCATGGGCCTGATCTTCAGTCTGCTTTTGGCCGGGTGCTCCAAAAGCCCGGTGGAGGCGCCGACCAGTACGGTGATAACCGGGACGGCCAGTATTTCCATCTCGGGGGCCAACAGTTGGTCCAGGGTCTACACCTTCAGTTCAGGCGGGCACAATTACGGACAGATACGGATATTCTCCCCGGACCAGACCATGTGCATTTTCGAGGCCAACGGTATCCAGGAGGGCAGCGGAACCACGGCCCCGGCCGACGGCTACGGGACTACGGCTCAGGTTATCCTGGGGCACACCTATTTCATCAAAACCGATGCCGTGCCTCACTATGGCAGGATATCGGTCATCGGCCTTAATCAGGTGGGCAAGTACACCTCGATAACCGTCAACTTCGACTGGGTGGTGCAGACCCAGGGCGGTAACCGCAGCCTGCAGTAGGCATTGATCCAATATTCTTCCTATTAAAAAGAGGCGGCCAAGTAAAGCCGCCTCTTCTAGTCAACGCCTGCGAGTTCACTTCCTTCTCAGCCTTCTTACCACCATCACCCCAGAGCGCAGGTTTTCGCTCAAAGCCTGCGAGGCCTTGTTTCCTAGGAGGTCCAGCAGGGCTCCCACTGTCTCCGCCCGCTCCTCGGGTAGGCGCAGGGCCAGGAGCAGCATGGCCAGCCTGAGCAGGGAGGACAGGGCGAAGAGCAGATGGAAGTTGACCAGGCTCTGACCCAGGAAGGCCAGATGTACCTCTCCCAGCTGCTTGGCCATGGCCCCCCCGGCCAGCGAGGCGGCAAAGACGCTGAGGCCGGTGCAGACGCTCTGCACCGCCAGGTATGATTGCCGATCTTTCTCCGGAGCCGACAGCAACAGCAGGTTGAAGGTGGCCAGGCCGAAGCCGGGCCAGAAGATGCCGGTCAGAAAAGCATCGATCCAGATGGGAAGGTAGAAGTCGGGTGTGGCGAACAGCCAGAAGAGGGGCAGAAAGAAGATGCCCATCATATTGAACACCAGCACCGGCTTGTTGCCCAGGCGGTCAATGGCCCTGCCCCAGAGGGGCTGGAAGATGAGGTTGACGACGCCGGCAATGATCGAATAGACGGCGATGACGCCCAGGGGCATGCGCAGGTTCTTTATCATATGGGCGCCGAAGAAGGGACCGGCCACCGAGGTGGCCAACGACCAAAAGATGAAGAATAAAAGCAGAGGCCGAAATTTTCTGTCGGAGAAGGCTATGCGGAACATTCGGTGAGGGAGGGGAGACGGATTTCGTCCCGATCCCGGATCCCACTGCCTTAGAAGGAGCAGCCCCGAGGCCAGGGCGAACAAAACGGCCAGCCCGAAGATGACGGCGAATCCCTGCTCCTGGCTCCCGGCCGCCTTGAACCAATCGTAGGCTTTGCCCGAGGCAAAGGTGACGGCCATGGAGACCGCGCCCAGGATGGTGTTTCTTTGGCCGAAGTAGCGGCCGCGTTTCTCCAAGGGCACCAGATCCATCATCCAGGAGAGCCAGCCGTTGTTGGCGGCATTGATCAGCAGGTTCGACAGCAGGATGACGGCAAAGAAGGCGGACAGACGCCAGCCGGGTATCTTCTCGATGAAAGGCAGGACGCAGAGCCCGGCCCAGAGGGCGCGGCTGGCCACGGCCGCGGCCACCACCATTCTCTTGCGTCCGTCGAGGACGTTTCCGGCCCAGGAGCCGGCCAGGGACCCGAAGGTGCCGATGGCGCCTATGGCTAACAGCAGCCCCAGGTGGAAATCATTGGCTCCCAACATCAGGGCGTAGGCGGTCGTCAATGAACTGGAGGTGATGGCGATGTGGACAGTGGCCAGAGATCCTTCGATGATCGAGAGCCGCTGGCTGCGTTTTGGCTCTCCGGCAGGAAGAGGAGCGAAGAAATCTTGTGACATATTGACGCCGAGCATATCACAAAAATGCGGCCGTTTCAAGACAGCCGACGTCGGCCGGTTGATATTTGGACATGGCGGGCTTATAATTAACGAGAATTTTGAGGTTCGGGAGAAAAGGGCGTCGGCAATTCGGTATAATTTTCCTCGATGAAAGCCTATCATATAGAGATCACCGGCATCGTCCAGGGGGTGGGCTTTAGGCCGTTCGTCTATCGGCTGGCCAGGGAGCATGGCCTGGCCGGCTATGTGGCCAACAGCGACCAGGGGGTGTTGATCGAGGTCGAGGGCTCCGACGAGGCACTGGAGCGTTTCCTGGCGGCCCTGAGGGCCGAGGCTCCGCCGCAGTCGGTCATCGACGGGCTGATAGTGGCCGAGGCCGAAGCCAAGGGCTATTCTCGATTCGAAATCCGCCAGAGCCGAACCGGGCCGGGCGCGGTGCGCATCTCTCCGGATATCGCCGTCTGCGAGGAATGTCTGGCCGAGATGGACGACCCCCGGGACCGGCGCTACCGCTATCCCTTCATTAATTGCACCAACTGCGGCCCCAGGCTGTCTATCATCAAGGACACCCCCTACGATCGCCCGCTGACCACCATGTCCCATTTCCACATGTGTCCCGAGTGCCGCCGCCAGTACCTGGACCCGTCCGACCGTCGTTTTCATGCCCAGCCCATCGCCTGTCCGGAATGTGGCCCCAGGGTATGGTGCTGCGACCGGCGGGGAGAGGAATTGGCCCAGGGCCAGCCGGCCATAGAGATGGTGGCCCGGCATATCTCCCGGGGCGGGCTGGCGGCCGTCAAAGGCCTGGGGGGATTCCATATTGCCTGCGATGCCGAAAATCCGGAGGCGGTCAAAAGCCTGAGAGAACGCAAGGCTCGTCCCCACAAACCACTGGCCCTGATGGTGGGAGATATGGAAGAGGCAAGACGCCTGGCCCGGATATCACCTGGGGAGGAGAGATGGCTGAAATCGCCCCAGGCCCCGATAGTGCTCTGTCGCCAAGCCGGAGACTGGCCCGGTGCGGAGACGGCGGCCCCAGGCAATAGATATATAGGCATCATGCTGGCCTATACACCGCTGCACCACCTGTTGTTCCGGGCGCTCCATCGGATAGCGGGGGCCAGGGTCTTGGTGATGACCTCGGGCAATGTCCAGGACCGGCCCATCATCAAGGACAACCAGCAGGCCCTGGAGGACCTGGGCGGGATCGTCGATATCTTCCTGCTGCACGACCGGGATATTGAAAACCGCAGCGACGACTCCATCGTGATGCAGATAGAAAGAAGGCAGACAGAGGACAGTTTCGGCGATGTTCAGATAATAAGGCACGCTCGGGGATATGCTCCCAACCCGGTGCGTCTGCCGAAAGCTGTGGGCCCCGGTCTGGCGGTGGGGGGAGAGATGAAGAACACCTTCTGCCTGGCCCAGGGCCAGACCGCCTATTTGAGCCAACACATCGGCGAGGCCGATAACCTGGAGACCATGGAGTTCTTCGAGGAGATGCATGAGAGATATCGGCGCTGGTTCAAGATCTGGCCCCAATGGGTGGCCCACGACCTCCATCCCGATTATCTGACCACCCGCTGGGCCAGGGATCAGTCCGGCGTCGAACTGGTGGCCGTGCCCCATCACTACGCCCATATGATGAGCGTCCTGGCCGACAACCAATATCTGGACCAAGCCATTGGGGTGATCTACGACGGCACCGGCTACGGCCTGGACGGAAGGATCTGGGGCGGCGAGTTCCTTTACTATGACGGGATAGGGTATATTCAGAGGATGGGACATCTGGAGTACCTGCCGATGCCCGGAGGAGAGGCGGCCATCAGAAATCCCTGGCGTCTGGCCGCGGCCTACAGTCTGGTTCTTTCCGGCCGGGTGGAGCAGAGATTCTTCTCTGCGGTTCCTCCCCGGGAATGGGAGGCGGTGATCAAACAGACCGAGGCCCGGGTGAACCTGGTCTGGACCTCGAGCCTGGGCCGGCTGTTCGATGCAGTCAGCGCTCTGTGCGGCATCTGCCGCCGCATCACTTTCGAGGCCCAGGCGGCCATGGCCCTGGAGACGGCGGCGGCTGAAGACGAGGCGGGCTCCTATGATTATGAAATGGAGGAACAAGGGGACGGTGGCCAGGTCCTCTTGGGCCCGCTGTGGCAGGGGCTAGAACAGGATCTGACAAAAGGCTTGGCGGTCGACTTGGTGGCCGCCAAATTCCAGAATACGGTCGTTGACTTTACTTTGGGCATGTGCGATAATATAAAGTTAAAAACTGGATGCCGCACCGTGGCCCTGTCCGGCGGTGTTTTTCAGAACCGCTATCTTTTGGAGAGAATAGTCTCTCGGCTGGAGGAAGGAGGGTATCGAGTTCTGATCAACCGCCAGGTGCCGGCCAACGATGGCGGCCTGGCTTTGGGCCAGGTGCTCTACACCGCCCTGAGGGCTTAGAGGCGAATATGTGTCTGGCGATCCCAGCAAAAATAGAGTCAATAAACGGAAATCGAGCTACAGCCGACATCCGCGGCCTCAAACGCCAGATTGGACTGGCCCTGTTGCCGGACGCCCAGGTGGGTGATTACGTCCTGCTGCATGCCGGATTCGCCATTCAGCGCATCGATCCCCAGGAGGCCGAGGAGACCTACCGCCTGCTGGAACAGACCGGCATCGAGATCGTTTGAATATGGACTGGGATAGGTTCTCCGATCCGGGGCTGGCCGAGCGGCTGGCCGCCAGGATAAGATCCCTCTGCCGCGGACGCTTCCACATCATGGAGGTCTGCGGCACCCATACCATGGCCATCGCCCGCTATGGCCTCAGGGAGATGCTGCCGACGGAGATCGAACTCATCTCCGGGCCGGGCTGTCCGGTTTGCGTCACCGCCCAGGAGGATATCGACCGCATGGTGGCCATCTCGAAGATCCCCGGGGCGGTCCTGGCCACTTTCGGGGATATGGTGCGGGTGCCGGGGTCGAGGGGCAGCCTGGCCCAGGCCCGGGCCCAGGGGGCCGATGTCCGGGTGGTCTACTCCTGTTTGGACGCGGTGGATCTGGCCGAGAGCCTGCCGGACCGGAAAATAGTGTTCGCTGGGGTGGGCTTCGAGACCACCTCGCCCACGGTGGCGGCCGCGGTGGTGGAGGCCCGGGAGCGGAGGCTGAAGAATTTTTCGGTGTATCCCGCCTTCAAACTGGTGCCGCCGGCTTTAAGGCTGGTGCTCTCCTCGCCCCGGGTGAGGATAGACGGCTTCCTGCTGCCGGGCCATGTCTCGGCCGTCATCGGCATCCCTTCCTATAGATTTATAGCCGAGGAATACGGCCGGCCCGGGGCCGTGGCCGGGTTCGAGCCTCTGGATATACTGGGAGCCGTAGCCCTGATCCTGGAGATGCACCGGGACCAGCGCCCGGACATCAAGAACGAATACACCCGGGGGGTGAGGCCGGAGGGAAACCCCGAGGCCATCAAGATGCTCTACCGGGTCTTTCAGCCGGCCACGGCCCGGTGGCGGGCCCTGGGCGAGCTGCCGGAATCGGGGCTAAAGTTCCGGCCCGAATACCGGGACTTCGACGCCTCCCTGATCTTTCCGCTCCAGGTCGATAGCGCTCCCGAGCCGGAAGGCTGCGGCTGCGGCCAGGTGATGATGGGGATGCTGTCGCCCGACCAATGTCCCCTGTTCGCCCAACGATGCACCCCCGAGGAACCGGTGGGGCCCTGCATGGTCTCGGCCGAGGGGGCCTGCGCCGCCTGGTATCGCTATGGCCTGGGAAGAAGAAAGGGATGAATATGGCCGAAGGCAAAGCCATAACTCTGGCCCATGGATCCGGCGGCCTCGGCATGCACCGTTTGATCGATGCTGTGTTCCGTAGCCGTTTCTCCAATCCGGCCCTGGACCAGGGGGACGATGCCGCCCGGCTCGGTTGGGACCAGGGGCCGATGGCCTTCACCACCGATGCCTATGTGATCAAGCCGTTGTTCTTTCCCGGAGGCGATATCGGCAAGTTGGCGGTGTGCGGCACTGCCAACGATCTGGCCGTCAAAGGGGCCTGTCCCCTGTACCTCTCGGCCTCGTTCATCATCGGCGAGAACTTCCCCATATCGGACTTGGAGCGGGTGGCCGACTCCATGGCCCGGACGGCCAAGCAGGCCGGGATGAGCATTGTCACCGGAGACACCAAGGTGGTGGAGCGCCAGGCCAGCGACGGCCTGTTCATCACTACCTCGGGCCTGGGCCGTATATCCCTGGGGATAGAGGTCTCCGGCGCCAACCTCAGGCCGGGCGATGTCATCATGGTCAGCGGCACGGTGGGAGACCACGGGGCGGCGGTGATGAACGCCAGGCTGGGGCTGGGGCTGGGCGGTGAACTGCAGAGCGATGTGGACCTGCTGTGGCCTCTGGTGGAGAGGGTTTTGAGCCGGGGCGGGGTCAGGGCCATGCGCGATCCCACCCGGGGCGGGCTGGCCACTACCCTCAACGAATTGGCCCAACAGTCCCAGGTGAGGATCGAGATCGAAGAGGACAGGGTCCCGGTCAAGCCTGAGGTCAAAGCCGCGGCCGAGATGCTGGGCCTGGAGGTCCTCTATCTGCCCTGCGAGGGACGGATGGCCCTGGCGGTGGATCCATCACAGGCCGAAGGATTGCTGGCGGCCATGAGGGAACACTATTTGGGACGCCAGGCAGCGATCATCGGCCGAGTGGACGAAGGCCGGGGCGAGGTGGTGCTCAGGACGGCGGTGGGCACCAGGAGGCTTTTGCCCATGCTGGAGGGAGAACATCTCCCCCGCATCTGTTGACGGCCTAAAGGGCATCGTTTGTCCAGGTGGATTTTCGAGTATACAGCCAGGCCAGAGATGCTTTGACCAGGAAGCCGCATTCAATCGGAAAGATGGAGCAGAGGGCATGAAGATCGCAGACATCCTGAACAAAAATTGCATCAAGATCCCGCTGGAGGGAAACAGCAAACAAACCATCATCGACGAACTGGTGGGACTGCTGGCCAGAAACGGGCTGGCCGATGATGAGAGGGATCTGTCGGCCTCGGCCATGGAGCGGGAGGGCCTGATGTCCACCGGGATCGGCAAGGGGGTGGCCATCCCCCACGGAAGGACGCGCGGTGTCAAACGCATGGCCGCCAGCTTCGGCCTCTCCTCGCGCCCGGTGGACTTCGGCTCGCTGGACGGGCTGCCGGTCCAGATTTTCTTCTTTCTGGCCACGCCCCAGAACATCGTGGCCGACCACGTCAAGGCCTTGGCCCTGGTCTCCAAACTGCTGAACCGGGAGGAGGTGAGGGCCAGGCTGCTGGCGGCTACCACAGCGGACCAGGTCTTGAAGATCTTCGCCGAGGCCGAGAGCCTCTGACCGCGATGAAGAGTCTCTCGCCCTGGCTGCCGGCCGCCATCTGGCTGACGCTGATGGCCGCCGCCACCTCTATACCTCATCTGGATACTTCGAGATATCCCGGGGCCGACAAGGCATTCCACTTCGTCGTCTATGCCGTCTGGGCCATGCTCTGCTTGAGGATGGCCAGGATGATGAGATGGCGGGGCGTCCTGGTCTGGCTCGGCATCGTGTTGGCCGGGGTGGCGGTGGGCGCGGCCGATGAACTCCACGAGAGGCTGATCCCGGGGAGGACGGTCTCCCCGTCCGATTTTCTCTGCAATGCCGCTGGGTTTCTGTCGGGCCTGGTAGCATGATCCTTTTGGTACTATAGAAAGAAATAAAGAAGACACGGCTATGAAGCTGCCCCAGATACTCTCCGGCTTCCGCGACCTGCTGCCGCAGGAGATGGCCCTGCGGCTTGGGGTGCTGGACGCGGTCCGCAACGTTTTTGAAAGGCACGGCTTCGAGCCGCTGGAGACGCCGTCGCTGGAATATCACTCCACCCTGACCGGCAAGGAGGGCGGCGAGTCGGAGATGCTGATGTACCATTTCCGCGACCATGGGGATAGAGAGGTGGGGTTGATCTACGACCTGACCGTGCCCCTGGCCCGGGTGATGGCCAGCCACCCCGAACTGCCCAAGCCCTTCAAGCGCTATCAGATCCAAAGGGTGTGGCGGGCGGAGAAACCACAGAAGGGGCGCTATCGCGAGTTCACCCAGTGCGATTTCGACATCGTGGGCTCGGAGTCCATGATGGCCGATGCCCAGGTGATCTCGGTGCTGGACGAAGGGGCCAGGGCGGCCGGATTTCAGCAATACAAAGTGTTGGTAAACCACCGCCAGGTGCTTCAGGGCATACTGGAGGCGGCCCGGGTGCCGCCGGACAAAGCCAAGGAGGCTATCATCGCCATCGACAAACTGGACAAGGTGGGCCAGTCCGGGGTGGATGCGGAATTAAAGAGGCGGGGCATCCCGCAGGCTGAGGAGCTGCTCCAGGCGATTATGGTCTCTGGCAAACCAGGTGAGGTGCTTGGGGGTTTGAGCAAATTGATAGGCGACACCGAGTCGGGCAAAAGGGGTCTGACCGAGATGGAGGATCTTTTGAATCTTGTCGGCCACCTGGGTTCCCGAGTCGTCTTCAGCCCCAGCCTGGCCCGGGGACAGGGATACTACACCGGGCCGGTATACGAGGTTCAATTAGAGGAACCGAAGATCGGCTCTATAGCCGGTGGCGGCCGTTACGACGGACTGATCGGCATCTTCTCGGGCAGCCCGGTCCCGGCCACCGGAGCCTCGTTCGGCATCGACCGGTTGACGACGGCCCTGGCCGAATTGGGCCGGGGCGCCGAGGCGCTCAAAACGCCGGTGGTGGTCTGCCACTTCGGGGCCGGAGCCTCGGCCGAGGCTTTGATAGCCGCCGAACGTATAAGAGGGGCCGGAGTGAACTGCGACGTCTACGCCGGGGAGGCGGCACTGGGCAAACAGCTCAAGTACGCCGACAAAAGGGGATTCCGATTCGCCGTGATCATCGGTGAGGACGAGGTCAAAACCGGGGTGTATATGATAAAAGACTTAAAGTCGAACACGCAGGAAAAGGTGGAAAAGGAAAAAACAGCGACATGGCTGAAGGAAAGAGTCGAAAAAAGGGCGTGAGCCGGAGCATCGGGGATTTCAACGCCTACCGTTCGCGCATGAACCAGCGGATCCTGGCCTCCGGCCACCTGGGGCTGAAGCGGTTCTTCAACCTGGACGAGGTGGCCTATAGGGACGGGGCCCTGCCGTCCAGGACCAAGGAGATGCTGTGCCTGTGCGCCTCCCTGGTGCTGCGCTGCCAGGACTGCATCACCTACCATGTCCTCCAGTGCAAGAGGGCCGGGGTGACGGCCGAGGAGTTCGACGAGGTGATGAACGTGGCTTTGGTGGTGGGTGGGTCGATAGTGATACCGCACCTGAGGAGGGCGTATGAGGTGTGGGACGAGGAAGGGTCTTAAAATATATTGTAAAACGATATTGTAATCGATTATAATTAGGTAAAACATAAAACCAAGAATACCGACATGTTGGTAACTATATCTTCCAAGTACCAGGTGGTCATTCCCCGGGAGGTGAGGAAGGCCCTCGGTTTGAAGTCGGGAGAGAAGGCCCAAGTCATACCTTACCGCAACCGTATCGAGCTGGTGCCTTTAAGGACCATGAAGGAAGTAAGGGGTATCCTCAGGGGTATGGACACCCGTATCGATAGAGGAGACGACCGACTGTGAATTTGGTGGATTCCTGCGGCTGGCTGGAGTATATGGCCGATGGAAAGCATGCCGGCTTCTATGCCCAGCCCCTAGGCGATGTCCGCCGCCTGGTGGTCCCAGCCATCTGTGTCTACGAGGTGTTCCATAAGGTTCTGGCCAAACGGGGCGAAAACGACGCTTTGCAGGCAGCGGCCGCAATGTGCCAAGGAAGCGTTTCGCCTTTGGACGACAGCCTGGCCTTGGAGGCAGCCCGGCTGGGGCTGGAGCATAGGCTGCCCCTGGCCGACAGCATCATTCTGGCTACGGCCCAGAGATTTAAAGCGGTGATTTGGACACAGGACAGACATTTCGCCAAAATGCCCGGTGTGAGAATGCCAAAAGGGAAATAGTTTATAGCCTTCGAATTGAATATGGAACTCGATAACTTAAGTCCCTGGTCCCGCACCCACACCTGCGGCCAGCTCCGCAAGGCGGATGCCGGCAAGGAGGCCACTCTCTTCGGCTGGGTGCACCACACCCGCAACTTCGGCGGCCTGCTGTTCGTCACCCTGCGCGACCGCTACGGCGTGGTGCAGACCGTCTTCGACCCCACGGCCGACAAGGCGCTGGCCGACCGGGCGGCCGAGCTGCGATCCGAGTTCGTGGTGGCGGTCAAGGGGATGGTCAGGGAGCGGCCGCAGGGCCAGGCCAACCCCAAAATGGCCACCGGCGACATAGAGGTGGTTGCAAAGGAATTAAAGGTCCTGAATGAGTCGAAGGTTCCGCCGTTCGCCATTGAGGACACCACCAACGCCTCGGAGGAACTGCGCCTCAAGCACCGCTACCTGGACCTGCGGCGGCCGTCCATGTCCCGAAACCTGGCGCTGAGACACCGGTTCCTTTTCGCCGTCCGTCAGTTCCTGCACCAGCGCGGCTTTCTGGAGATCGAGACCCCGCTTTTAACCCGCAGTACGCCCGAGGGCGCCCGGGACTTTCTGGTGCCCTGCCGCACCCAGTCGGGCAAGTTCTACGCCCTGCCCCAGTCGCCGCAGATCTACAAGCAGATCCTGATGGTGGCCGGCTGCGACAAGTACTTCCAGATAGCCCGCTGCCTGCGGGACGAGGACCTGAGGGCCGACCGCCAGCCCGAGCACTCACAGATCGACATTGAGATGAGCTTTGCTACCCAGGATCAGATATTCTCCCTGGTGGAGGAGATGTACGCCGAGGTGTTGGCCGAGGTCTTCGGCGTCAAAATAGAGACTCCGTTTGCCAAGCTGACCTATGCCGAGGCCATGGATAGGTTCGGCTCGGACAAGCCGGATATAAGGTTCGGCCTGGAGCTCAAGGATGTATCGGATATTGCGGCCCGGTCGGATTTCGGTGTTTTCCAACAGGCCATCGAGGGCAGGGGACAGGTGAAGGGCCTCTGCGTTCCGGGCGGGGCCGCCTGGTCGCGCAAGGAGATAGACCTGTTGACCGAGCTGGCCAAGCGTCATGGGGCCAGAGGCCTGGCCTGGGCCAAACTGACGGAATCCGGCCTGGAGGGGCCGATAGCCAAGTTCTTCCCAGAGGAGAGGGGAACAGAGCTGGCGGCAGAATTCAGGGCCAAGCCGGGCGATATTATGCTGTTGGTGGCCGACAGGCCGGCGGTGGCGGCTGCTTCTTTGGATGCGCTGAGGCGAGAGGCTGCCAGAAAAATGGACCTGGTGCCCCAGGGCCGGTTCGCTTTCGTCTGGATCACCGATTTCCCTTTATTCAAATACAACGAGGAAACCCAGGCCTGGGAGGCCGAGCACCACATGTTCTCCATGCCCCGGGAGGACCATCTGCAGTTTCTGGAGGCAGATCCCGGAAAAGTTCTGGGGCAACTCTACGATCTGGTATGCAACGGCTGGGAACTGGCCTCGGGCTCTATAAGAATCCACCGCCGCGACGTCCAGGAGCGGGTGATGAAGGTTATAGGCCTGTCAGCCGAGGAAGCCAGGAGGAAATTCGGGTTCCTGCTGGAGGCCTTCGAGTACGGGGCCCCGCCCCACGGCGGAATAGCGCCCGGAGTAGACCGCATTTTGGCCTTGATGCTGGGGGCCGAGAGCATCCGGGACGTCATCGCCTTCCCCAAGACCACCTCGGGGTCGGGCCTGATGGAGGGGACGCCGTCAGAGGTGGATCCCAAGCAATTGGAGGAACTTCATCTGGAGATAAAAAAAATTCAGTCTAACAGTTAAGGCCTTGTCGGCCAATCCAATAGCCGTTGAGAGCGGCCGTGTTAGTTGACAATAAGATTAAAAATTTAGTATACTTAATATCTATGGGAAAGAAGTTAAAATCGGCATCCAAGGAACGGGCGCCCCAGAAAAAGGGAATGCCGGCCGAGACGCCTATAGGTTTCCGTCGAGGCAATTACATCATCTTTGGGACGGCCCTGGCTACTATTTTATTAGGGTTCTTATTCTTGACCAGCCCCGTCTTTGGGGGGGGCTTCCCCTTTGTCCATCCCTTCAAGGGCGGAACCTATGACTGGTTGACTATGAACGTCGCTCCCATTCTTCTGGTCTTAGGCTACTGCGTGCTCCTGCCCTGGGCCATCGTCAGGAATTAGCCCAAAAAATTCATAACCACGGTCTTTGGCGGATGCAGTAAAAGTCTGCAAAGGCTAAAAACCGTGGTTTATTATTACCGGCGATCTAGCCACGAGTACACCCTGATTACCACTAATTGGTGTTCATTCGTGTCGATTAGTAGATCGGAAAGGATGCGGACCGTCAGACTGGGCGTCAACATAGACCACGTGGCCACCCTGCGCCAGGCCAGGAGGGCCCAGGATCCAGATCCGGTGGCGGCGGCGGCCCTGGCCACTTTGGCCGGCGCCGACGGCATCACGGTGCATCTGCGCTCGGACCGGCGCCACATCCAGGACCGGGACCTGGAGCTGCTGCGGCAGACGGTGAGGACCCATCTCAACCTAGAGATGGCGGCCACCGAGGAGATGCTGGACTTGGCCCTCAGGGTGAGGCCGGACGCGGTCTGCCTGGTGCCGGAGAGACCGGACGAGGTCACCACCCAGGGCGGGCTGGATCTGATGAGGGTGGGAAACAGGGTGGCCCCTGTCGCCAGAAAGCTGGCTTCGGCCGGCATCCAGGTGACTTTCTTCATAGAGGCCGAGCCGTCCCAGATTCGTCAGGCCAAAAAACTGGGGGGCCAGGCGGTGGAGATCAACACCGACGGCTACTCGAAATCAAAAGGCCGAAGGCAGAAATCAGAACTCGAGGCCGTGGTCCGGGCGGCCAGGCTGGCCCACTCCCTGGGGCTGGAGGTCCACGCTGGACACGGGCTGGACTATCACAATGTCGGAAAGATAGCGGCCGTGCCGGAGATAGTGGAGTTGAACATCGGACATGCCATCGTCGCCCGGGCGGTGCTGGTGGGTTTGGACCGGGCGGTGCGGGACATGAAGAAATTGATAAACTGATCGCCCCAAAAACGCGAGGCCCACGAGAAGGTATCTCCAACACACACGTTCTTCGGTCACTCTCTATGGACAACAAACGATATACAGCCATCAAGCGACGCTTCGCCAAAAAGCGCATCGGGGTGTTAATGGGGGGCTGGTCCGGAGAGCGGGAGGTGTCCCTGCGCTCCGGCCGGAACGTGCTGGAGTCGCTTAAGCGCCAGGGGCTGGAGGCCGTGGGCATAGATGTAGGCCGGGACATCGCCGCCCGGCTGGTTAAGAACAGGATACAGGTGGCCTTCGTCATCCTGCACGGGCCCTACGGCGAGGACGGCACCATCCAGGGAATGCTGGAGATGATGGGCATACCCTACACCGGATCCGGGGTATTGGCCTCGGCCCTGGCCATGCACAAGGGATACTCCAAGAAGATCTTCCAGGAGTCGGGCATCCCCACGCCGAATTTCTGCTGGTTGGGAAGGTATCGGGAGCAGAGGCCGGATCCCGAGCATTGCCTGGAGATGGTGGGATTGCCGGTGGTGATCAAGCCGGCGGCCGAGGGGTCCTCCCTGGGAGTCACCATCGCCAAGACTCAGCAGCAGGCCGAGAGAGACGTCAAGGCGGTCCTTAGGAAGTACGGCGAGGCCGTGGTGGAGCGCTATGTGCCCGGGATGTCGGTGACCACCGGAGTTTTAGGTACTGGGGATAAGGCTAGAGCCCTGCCGGTGTTGGAGCTGGTGCCCAAAAACGAATTCTACGATTACAAAGCCAAGTACACTCCGGGCCTGACCGAGTTCCATGTGCCGGCCCGCCTGCCTGGCGCGGTCTACCGCAAGGTCCAGGAGACGGCAGTGACCGCCCACCGAGTCCTGGGCTGTCGCGGCTGGTCCCGGGTGGACGCCATCGTGGATCGCGCTGGGACGCCCTGGGTGCTGGAGGTCAACACCCTGCCGGGCATGACCGACCTCTCGGACCTGCCGGCCGAGGCCAAGGCCGAGGGCATGGACTACGACCAGCTGGTACTGGAGATATTGGACAGCGCCGAGATCTAAAGTCCAGGGATTCAATAGAAAAGACAGGAACCCATGGATCTGCCCTTTATCCGGGAAAAGCGTTTCCAGACAGCTATAACAGTTCTTTTCCTAACCTTGATCGCCATGAGTGGAACCAGCAACGCCCAGAAGCTCGAGCCCATCAAACTCAGCCCGCCCCGGCTAGACCGGGGGCTTGCGGTGATGCGGGCCTTGGAGGCCAGGGCCTCGGCTATGGAGTTCGAGGGAAGAAAGCTCGATCTCCAGGACCTGTCCGATCTGCTGTGGGCGGCCAACGGCGTCAACCGGTCCGAAAGCGGCCATAGGACCGCGCCGTCGGCCATGAACGCTCAGGACATCGACGTCTATCTGCTGCTGGAGGAGGGAGCCTATCTTTATAACGCCCCCGAGCACCGGCTGGTGCCGGTGGCCAGGGGCGACCTCCGCCTTTTGGCAGCCGGGCGTCAGGACAAGTTCGCCAGGGCTCCGGCCATCTGCCTGCTGGTGTCCGATATATCGCGCTTCCGCCACGGCAACGATTCGCTAAAACTGGCCTGGGCGGCCATGGACGCCGGTATCGTCTCTCAGAACATCGCCCTTTTCTGCGCTGGGGCCGGGCTGGCCACCAGGCCCCGGGCCTCGATGGACACAGAGAGATTGAAACAGGCCCTGAACCTGGCCCCCACCCAATATCCCCTGCTCAACTGTCCGGTATCCTACCGGCCAAAGGGTGATTAGAGAGTAAAACGATTATTGAGGAGATATACCGATGCCAGTCCCCAAAAGAAGACACTCCAACTCGCGCACCAACAAACGCCGCGCCAATTGGAAACTGACGGCTCCCAATCTGGTGTCATGCTCCCACTGTAAACAACCGCGGCTGCCTCACCGGGCCTGTCCCCATTGCGGCTATTACGGCGGGCGTGAGGTGGTCCAGGTGAAGGAGGTCTGATATCCCGGCCGTCGGGGAACGGGTATGTCCAAAGCAACGGAGAGACATCAGCCCAGAACCGAGAAACGCCGCATCGGTGAGTTGACCTCGGGCGCCAGGATGGCCGAGGCCAAGCCGTCCGGGGGTGGCGGACGCCTGCCGCTGATCGTGCTCGACTGCATGGGCGGGGACAACGGACCGGCCCCCATCATCGAGGGCGCCTTCGAGGCCATAAAGAGCGCCCGGGGACGTTTTCGGGTGGCCCTGGTGGGCGACGAGGTGGCCATCCGCACCGAGCTGGCCTCGGGGGTGGGCGATGGTGAATACCGGGAGGAGGATCTGGAGAGATATGGATTGAAGATTATCCATGCCTCCCAGACTATCGAGATGCACGAATCCCCGGCCGAGGCCCTGCGCAACAAAAGGGACTCCTCGATCTCGGTCGGCCTAAGGCTGCAGAGGAGCGGACAGGCCGAGGCCTTCGTCTCCACCGGCAACACCGGAGCGGTGATGGGCGCCGCCCTGTTGGAGCTGGGCCGGCTGCCCGGGGTCCTCCGGCCGGCCATCGCCAGTTTCATGCCCACCGAGCTGGGAGGCTGCATCATCCTGGATGTGGGGGCCAATGTGGACTGCAAGCCCCAGCATCTGCTGCAGTTCGCCATGATGGGCTCCTCCTATGCCCGCTATGTCTTCGATCGGCCCCAGCCCAAGGTGGGGCTGCTGTCGGTGGGCGAGGAATCATCCAAGGGACACGGGGTCGTCCAGAGGGCCCATCAACTGTTGACCCAGAGCCAGTTGAACTTCATCGGCAATATCGAGGGCCGGGACATTTTGAGGGGCACGGCCGATGTGGTGGTCTGCGACGGCTTTGTGGGCAACATCATCCTCAAGTTCGCCGAGAGCGTGGTGAGGATGTTCTTCCGCTCCATCAAACGTTATGTCTACACCAGCATCTTCGCCAAGCTGGGCGCCCTGCTGATAAAACCGGCCCTGAAGAAATTCGCCAAGGACCTGGACTACGAGGAGTACGGCGGAGCGCCGCTTTTGGGGGTGAACGGGGTCTGCATTATCTGCCACGGCCGCTCCTCGGCCAAGGCCATCAAGAACGCGGCCCTGGTGGCCTATCGCTGCGTGGCCCACCGGGTCAACGACCATATCAAACAACAGGTGGAAGAATTCGGCCAAGTGGAGGAATAGATGGGACATGTGGCTATCCTGGGCACCGGCTCCTGCGTGCCGGAGAAGATTTTGACCAACGCCGATCTGGAGAAGATAGTCGACACCACCGACGAATGGATCACGCAACGTACCGGCATCAAGGAGCGAAGGGTCTCGGACGAGAAGACGCCGTCCTCGCATCTGGCCTTGGCGGCCGCCCAGCGGGCGCTGGAGGCCTCGGGGGTGGTGCCCCAGGATTTGAACGACATCATCGTCGGCACCATTACTCCGGACATGGCCTTTCCCTCGACCGCCTGCCTGGTGCAGCACAGGCTGGGCGCCACCGAGGCGGCCGCCTTCGATCTGGCGGCCGGCTGCAGCGGATTCATCTACGGCCTGGAGCTGGGCCGGAACCTGGTGGAGAACGACCATAGACGCAAGGTCCTGGTCATCGGGGTGGAGGAGTTGACCAAGATCACCGATTGGAGCGACCGGTCCACCTGCGTCCTGTTCGGCGATGGGGCCGGGGCGGCGGTGCTGGGCTGGACCGAGGAGGATCGGGGGATACTCTCCACCTATGTGGCCGCCGACGGCTCTCTAGGAGACCTCCTCTATATGCCGGGAGGCGGCAGCCTGAATCCGGCCTCGCACCGCACGGTGGAGGAGAAGATGCATGTGGTCAAGATGGAGGGCAACAAGGTGTTCCCCCATGCGGTGCGCAAGATGAGCCAGGCCGCCGACCGGGTGCTGGAGAGGGCCGGGATATCCAAGGACCGGTTGGACGTTCTCATACCCCATCAGGCCAACAGCCGCATCATCGAGGCCATCGGGCGACATTTCGACCTACCACTGGAGAAGGTATTTGTCAACATTCACAAGTACGGTAATACCTCGGCTGCTTCCATCCCCCTGGCCCTGGACGAGGCGGTACGTTCTGGCCGCATCGCCGAGGGGAATATCGTGCTCCTGGTGGCCTTCGGGGCCGGCTTCACCTGGGGGGCGGCGCTCATCCGCTGGTAACAAACGTTGCGCGTTGCGTGTTTGGTTCTGTCGATTCAGGAACCTGAATCCGCAACGCGAAACCGATATAGAGGCAGAAATGTCAAAAACAGCGATCATCTTCCCCGGACAGGGAGCCCAGTACGTGGGCATGGGCAAGGACCTGTACGATAACTATCTCCTGGCCAAGGAGTGCTACGAGAGAGCCAACCAGGCCCTGAAGTTCGACATCGCCAAACTATCCTTCGAGAGCACCCCGGCCGAGCTGCGCATGACCCACAACGCCCAGCCGGCCATCCTCATCCACTCGGTGGCCGCCTTCAGTCTACTGGAGCGCGAGGGCATATCTTTCGAATACACGGCCGGACACAGCCTGGGAGAGTACTCGGCCTTGGTGGCCGCCGGCGCCCTGTCGCTGGAGGATGCGGTGCGGCTGGTGCGCATCCGCGGCAGCCTCATGGCCGTGGCCGGGGATATCCAGCCCGGCACCATGGCCGCCATACTGGGACTACCGCCGGCCGAGGTGGAGCGGCTGTGCCATGAGGCCCGGGAGTTCGGCATCGTGGAGGCGGCCAACTTCAACTCGGCCGACCAGACCGTCATCTCCGGCGAAGTGGCGGCGGTGCTCAAGGCCATGGAGATGGCCAAGGCCAAGGGGGCCAAGCGGGCCGTCCAGTTGGAGGTGTCCGGGGCCTTTCACTCGGAACTTATGGATATCGCCCAGTACGGGATGCGCCAGGCATTGGAGAGAGTGGAGATAAAAGAGCCCAGGTGCCCGATAGTGGCCAATGTCTCGGCCGAGCCGGTGCACAGCCCGCGCACCATCAAGGAACTGCTGATCGAACAGGTCAAGAAGCCGGTACGCTGGAAGGATTCGGTCAAGCATCTGGTCGAGCTGGGGGTGACCACCATGGTGGAGTGCGGGCCGGGCCGGGTGCTCAAGGGGCTGGTGAAGAAGATCGCCCCCGAGGTGACGGTGTACAACGTCGAGGACAGCAAGACCCTGGCCGAGACAGTGGCCGCCATAAAGCAGTAGGAGCCATATGGAACTCAAAAATAGAACCGCCATCGTCACCGGGGCTGCCCAGGGCATCGGCAAGGCTATAGCCCTGCGATTGGCCCGGGCCGGGGCCAACGTCGTGGTCTCGGACGTCAACCTGGAGGCGGCCGAGGCTACCGCCCAGGAGATCGAGGGCTTAGGCGTCAGGTCCCTGGCCGTCAAGTGCAATGTGGCCGACGCCGGCGAGGTGGCCGAGCTGGTCAAGAAGACCACCGAGACATTCCCGACATTGGACATTCTGGTAAACAACGCCGGCGTTACCCGCGACAACCTGATGATGCGGATGGAGGAGAAGGACTGGGACCTGGTGCTGGACGTCAACCTCAAGGGTGCCTTCCTCACGACCAAGGCCGTGTCCCGGGCCATGATGAAACAGAGATACGGCCGCATCGTCAACATCTCCTCGGTGGTGGGACTGATGGGCAACGCCGGACAGACCAACTATGCGGCCTCCAAGGGCGGGCTCATCTCCCTGACCAAATCGGTGGCCAAGGAGCTGGCCTCGCGCCATATCACCTGCAATGCAGTGGCCCCGGGCTTCATCCAGTCGGCCATGACCGATAGGCTCTCCGAGGAGGTGAAGCAGGCCTATTTCAAGGCCATCCCTCTGTCGCGTTTCGGCACGGCCGAGGACGTGGCCCACTTGGTGTGCTTTCTGGTGTCGGACCAAGCCGCCTATATCACCGGGCAGGTGATTCAGGTGGACGGCGGGCTGGTGATGTGAGCCGGCCCATCCCCAGGATGCGCTGGCCTCTGTCGAAGAGCGGACAGAATTTTCCTGATCCCCAAAAAGCAGGCAAAACAATATAGTAGATTTCAACCAAACCAAACCCCTAATAAAGGAGGTGACGACCATGGCAGTAGCTGACGATGTCAAGAAGATCATCATCGACCGTCTGGGTGTGGACGCGTCCCAGGTGACCCCCGAGGCCTCTTTCATCGAGGACCTGGGCGCCGACTCCCTGGACACGGTGGAGCTGGTGATGGCCCTGGAGGAGAAGTTCGGCATGGAGATCTCGGACGAGGAGGCCGAGAAGTTGACCACAGTGGGCGCCGCCATCAGTTTCATCGAAAAGAAATTGGCCGAGAAACAGGGATAATATTCGGTCCGGTTAATAGGGAGCGACCCGAAAGGCCGCTATCTTCGGGTCGCTCCTGGGAGAAGACAATAATTTAAATCAGATATAGATTATGAAACGTCGCGTCGTTATCACTGGTCTGGGGGTGGTGACCCCGGTGGGCAACAATGTCTCCGAGTTCTGGGAGAGCCTGAAATCGGGTCGTGGCGGGATCGGCCCCATCACCCGGTTCGACGCCTCCCAGTTCTCCTCCCGAATAGCCGGAGAGGTGAAGGGCTTCGATCCCAGCGCCTATATCGACCGCAAGGAGATGCGCCGTATGGATCGTTACACCCACTATGCCATGGCCGCCTACAAACAGGCCCTGGCTGATTCCGGGCTGAAGATCGAGGAGGGTATGGCCGACCGGGTGGGGGTGATCATCGCCTCGGGCATTGGCGGCACCGAGACCTGGGAGGAGCAGCATCGCAAATTGCTGGAGCACGGCCCGGACAAGATCTCGCCCTTCTTCGTGCCTATGATGATCTCGGATATCGCCGCCGGGCGCATCTCCATCGACTGCGGGGCTAAGGGCATCAATTTCGCCACCGTCTCCGCCTGCGCCTCCTCGGCCCATGCCATCGGCGAGGCCTATTGTTCCATCGTCATGGGCGAGAGAGATGTCGTCATCTGCGGCGGGGCCGAGGCTCCCATCACCCCGCTCTCCCTGGCCGGGTTCTGCGCCCTGAGGGCCCTCTCCACCCGCAACGACCAGCCGGAGAGCGCCTCCCGTCCTTTCGATAAGGACCGCGACGGGTTCGTCATGGGCGAGGGGGGCGGGGTGGTCATCCTGGAGGAGTTGGAGTACGCCAAGGCTCGGGGGGCCAGGATCTACGCGGAACTGGCCGGATACGGGGCCACTGGAGACGCCCACCACATTACGGCGCCGGCGCCGGGTGGCGAGGGGGCGGCCCGGGCCATGAGAAGAGCCCTGGCCACGGCCGGCCTGAAGCCGGAGGATATCGATTACATCAACGCCCACGGCACCTCCACCGATCTCAACGATAAATACGAGACCGCCGCCATCAAGACGGTCTTCGGCGAGCACGCCAAGAAATTGGCGATATCTTCGACCAAGTCCATGACCGGGCACCTGCTGGGTGCCGCCGGCGGTATGGAGTTGGTGGCCACCGTCCTCTGTATGGTGAACGATCTGATCCATCCCACCATCAATTACACCACGCCCGATCCGGAATGCGATCTGGACTATGTGCCCGGCCAGGCGCGGCCGGCCAAGATAAGGGCCGCCCTTTCCAATTCCTTCGGCTTCGGCGGACACAATGTCAGCCTGGCGGTAAAAAGTTGGGAATGAAATCAGGCCACGGTATCTGATCTTGATCAAAAGGATTCTCGGTCTTCGAGGCCCCCGCATACCTCCGCCCCGCCGCCAGGCCCTGAATTTGATCCGAGAGAGGCTGGGCTGGCGCATCAGAGACCCCGACCTCTACCTCTTGGCCCTGAGGCACCGGTCGGCGGCGTCCAGCCATCTGGAATCCTTCGAGAGGCTGGAGCTCTTGGGGGATGCGGTGCTGGGGCTGGTGGTCTGCGAACATCTGTATCGCACCCGTCCCCAGGAGGACGAGGGGAGGTTGACCGAGATCAAATCGCTGGTGGTCAGCAAGAAGGTGTTGGCCGGACTGGCCCGGGAGCTGGGCGTGGGACAGCTGCTGGAGATCTCCTCCGAGGAACAGGCCAGCGGCGGCCGCAACCGGGACAATATTCTGGGAGACGCCATGGAGTCCCTTCTGGGGGCCTACTATCTGGACAGAGGACTGGAGGCCGTCCGCCGTTTTCTCCAGCAGTCCTTTCTCTGGCGGATCGACCATCTGATGGCCGATAGCGCCCACCTTAATTTCAAGGGCAGGCTCCAGGAATACCTGCAGGCCCAGGGCGACCAACGCCGCGTCCGCTATCTGCTGAAGTCCGAGTCCGGGCCGCGTCACCAGAGGCTCTTCGAAGTGGAGATAAAACTGGACCGCCGGCGCTACGGCCTGGCCGCTGCCCGCAGCAAGAAGGAGGCCGAACAGATGGCGGCCCGGCAGGCGCTGGAGCGGTTGAAACAGGAATCCCTGGAGACGTCTCGGAGCCAACCGCCGACAGTCGGGACCAGACACCAGGGGTCGAGGAAGAAATAGCGGCCGTCCCCAGGGCGGTCGGCCGAAAGAGTATCTTCACCCAAGACAGAACGGAGGAGAGATGAACTATTTTCTGACCGAAGAGCAGCAGATGATCAAGGATCTCTGCCATAAGATCGGACTGGAGAAGATAAAGCCGGTGCGGGAGCACTACGACGAGACCGGCGAGTTCCCCTGGGAGATAGTCAAGGTTCTGGCCGAGGCCGACATCTGCGGGGTCTATATTCCGGCCGAATACGGCGGCCTGGGGGGCGGGGTGATGGAGATGGCCATCGCCACCGAGGAGCTCTCCCGGTTCTGCGGCGGCATCTCGTTGGCCTTCGCCGCCACCGGGCTGGGCACCTTCCCCATCATACTCTACGGGAACGAGGAACAGAAGAAGAAGTACCTGCCGGATATCGCCAAGGGCAAGCGGCTGGCGGCCTTCGCCCTGACCGAGGCCAATGCTGGTTCGGATGCCGGCGGCATCCAGACTACGGCCGCCAGGGACGGGGACTACTATGTGCTCAACGGCACCAAGCAGTGGATCACCAACGGAGGCGAGGCCGAGGTCTACACGGTCATCGCCATGACCGATCGCAGCAAGGGCAGCCGCGGGGCCACCGCCTTCATCGTGGAGAAGGGGACGCCCGGCTTCGGCTTCGGCAAGAAGGAGAACAAGATGGGCATCCGGGCCTCGGCCACCAGGGAGCTGGTGTTCGACAACTGCCGGGTGCACAAGGACCAGATATTGGGCAAGGAGGGCATGGGGTTCATGGTGGCCATGGGCACCCTGGACCGCAGCCGCCCCGGCGTGGCCGCCCAGGCGGTGGGCATCGCCCAGGGGGCGCTGGACGAGGCGGTGCGCTACTCCCGGGAGAGGGAGCAGTTCGGCAAGCCCATCTCGGCCTTCCAGGGGGTGCAATTTCTCCTGGCTGATATGGCCATGAAGTTGGAGGCGGCCCGGGCCCTGGTCTATGCCACCGCCCGGATGATAGACGCCGGCGAGAAGAAGTACTCCAAAGAATCGGCCATGTGCAAATGCTTCGCCTCGGATGTGGCCATGGAGGTGACCACCAACGCGGTGCAGATCTTGGGCGGCTACGGCTACATGAAGGAGTACCCGGTGGAGAAGATGATGCGGGACGCCAAGATCACCCAGATCTATGAGGGCACCAATCAGATCCAGCGGACGGTGATCGCCTCCAACCTCATCAAGGAGGCAGCCGGCGCCAAGGAATAGGAGGAGGATAGTCGAGCCCGGGTCTTCGGATCCGGGCTTTTTTATTTTCTTGCTTTTTGCGCCCTCCGATAGTAAAATAGAACCGGGAAGAGGCGGCCACCCAGGGACGAGGAACTGCGGGGAAAAACTGTCGGCCATGCCGGACTCGCCGGAGAAGGCTGACCTGATGACTAAGATAGCAGCCGAGATGTCGGACAGCCGGCCGGCTGAGGCGGCCGGACTGTGCCGGGAAGCGCAGGCTCTGGCGGAGAGATTCAATTACGACCAGGGCCGGGCCTATGCCCTCGGGATATTGATCTTCTGTGAAATCGTGTTGGCCCATTACCGGGAAGCGTTGGCACATGGCCTGGAATCGCTGGAAATGCTCCGCTCCCTGGGCGAAGAGGACCGAGCCTGCCGCAGGCAGAATCAGATAGCCTGCATCTATCGTTACCTGGGGGATTACCCAAGGGCGGCCGAGAGCTACGTCAGGTGGAGCAGGCTGCCAGAAAATTAGGCGACCGGCTGTTGGAGGCTTCGGCTTTTAACAACCTGGGCATCGTCTACCACCATATTGGCGACGATGACCGGGCCCTGGATTTCTACCAGCGGGGACAGGTGCTATATCGGCAGATAGAGGAGCCTAGATTCCAGACACTGTCCATGGTCAATATTGCCGATATCCAGAGGGCCAGGGGCAATTACCCGCAGACCCTGGCCAACAGTCTGGGGGCAGCCAAGATTTTGATGGAGTATGGAGACAAGAGCGCGGTGGCTCACCGGGTGGCCGGCAACACCTATCGGGATATGAACGACACGGTCCAGACCATGGACGGATGGGAGAGGTCTGTCAAAATGGCCCGGAAGATGGGCGATCGCAAAAACGAGGTCTTGGCGCTGATAAGCATCGCCTAGTCGATGCTGTCCGAGCGCCAGGCCGAGGAGGGCCTGGAGGTATTGGACGTGACCCAGGTCTAGGGGCTGGAGGACAAAAAGCCGTTGATATCGGTCTACCGCAGTTAACTCCCAAGCCTTCAGCCAATTGGCGGATCCGGTTAGAGCCGAAGGTTTCAGGATCAGGGCGGAGAAATTGGAACAGGAGATAAGAGGACAAGCCGAGGATGGGCTTGAGAGAGCCGGAGTTTAAGCCATGTCGAACCGACCCGAGGGCCCAGAGACGGCAGCTCGGCCACCCGGGGTGCCGGGGTCGGGGGCGTAAGTAGCATGAGCCGAATTCAAGAAATACAGCGAAGTCTGGAGGGCCTGGCCGATTCCCCTCAGAAGGTCGCCCTCATAATAGAACTGGCCGAGATCTATCAGAACAGCGAACCCGCCAAAGCCCTGGCCCAAGCCGAGGCGGCCATCGAGCTCAGCCAGAGGCTGGGCTACCCCCAGGGGTTGGGCCAGGCCACCAGGCTGGCCGGGGCCATCCATGAGCAACTGTCGGAGTACCCTCAGGCGATAAGTTGCGGCATCAAGGCTCTCAGCATCTACCGGGAGCTCGGGGACAGGCGGGAGGAGGCCCGATGCTTGAACAACATCGGGCTGGCCTATGTTCGGATGGGGGCCTTGCGAGTGGCTCTGGACTTCTTCGTCCAGGCCTTGGGCCGGCTGTCGGCCGAGGACGATACCATCCGAGCCTATGTGGTAAACAATATCGGACTGACCCACATCAGTCTGGACAACCATGAGAAGGCCCTGGAGTATTTCCAGCAAAGCCTGGAGGTGTTGGAGCGGATGGGAGATGTCCGCAATGTGGCCCGGGGATTGAGCAACATCGGTCTGTGCTATCGCCACATGGGGAAGTTGGATGAAGCCCTGGAGGTGATGAAGCGGAGCCTGGCCATCAGGCAGTCGATCGGAGATCGTTTCTCTCAGGCCCACAACTGGATCAACCTCTCCAATATCTATCGGGATAGGAGGGATTACGAACAGTCCCAGCAGTGTCTGATGCGGGCCATGGATCTGGCCGTGGAGGGAGGACATAGCCTTATGGAGGTCTATGTCATGGCCCTGATGGCCAAATTGAAGAACGTCACCGGAGATCTGGATTCGGCCCGGGAATATATAGAGCAGGGACTGCCGCTGGCCGAGAAGATCGGTGACCAGGCGGTGCTGAGGAACCTCTACCAGGAATACGCTGACAATTTGGAGGCCAGGGGAGAGATGGAACAGTCCCATCGTTTTCGCATGCAGTACTTTCGAAGCCTGATGGATCTGGTGCGGAGCAATGTAGCCGAGGCCGAGAAGAATCGAAGCGCCTTGGCCGTGTATGTGCCGCAGGATATTTGGGAGAGACTCTTCGCGGATCAGATCGAGGACCTGGAGCGTAAAGCCCAGAAGTTGGCCCAAGAGCTTCAGAGTTATTGGAGCCAGACCCCAGAGGGACGGCCGGCCGGAGATATCTTCGGTCCGGTGGATAGAGATTCCGGCTCTGAAGCCGAACCGAGACCGACACCGCAGGGGCTCAGTGCGGAATGGAAACAGGTCAAGAAGGAAATGGAGGCTCTGCTCCGAGGCATCCAGCGGCTGAAAGGATAGGGTTGACTTCGAACCTTACACGATTGAGCCATTAGCAGTAATGAGCGCCATGGACCAGCAGAACGGGGAGGTCTCAAGCCAGCCGCCGGTCCGGAAGGAACAGAGCGACCAGCTCTACCGACGGGCGGTACAGATCTGGAACAGCAGGCCGCAGGAGGCCCGGGATCTCTGCCGTCAGGCGTTGGAGGAGTCCATCAAAGCCGAAGATCGGCCGGCCGAGGCCAGGGCCCACTATGGTCTGGGCGTCTGCCTGAGCCTGCTCAACCAATATCAGGAGGCGGTGGCCGCACTGCACCGCGGTCTGGCCCTGGCCAAGAACCTGGGGGACCGGCGGCTGGAGGCCTCGAACCTCAATGTGCTGGGCAATGTCTATATGACCATCGGCGATCTGGAGCGCTCTCTGGAATACTATCTGCAGGTAAACCGGCTGGCCGAAGAATTGGAGGATAGGGAACTGGCCTGTATGGCCTCCATAAATATAGGCAACGTCTACCAGCAGATAGGCGAATGGGGGGCGGCGGCCGAGAGCTACCGCCAGGCCCTGGAGATAGCCCGGTCCCAGGGCCGGGAGGATTTGACCTCCCACGCCCTGAACAATCTGGGCGCGGTCTGTCGCAAAGAGGGTAAATATGAACTGGCCCTGGAGCACTTGGGGGAGAGTCTGGAGATCCGGCGCAGGCTGGGGGACAGGCTCAACCAGGCTCAGACCCTGATGAATCTGGGCAATGTCTACAGCGAGATTGGAGACCTGGTGTCGGCCATGAGGTACTACGACCAGAGCCTGGCCATCTCGCAGGAGTCGGGGAGCCGGGAGACCGTGGCTCTGCTCAAGACCAATTTGGGCGAGCTCCACCTCAAGCAGGGGGACGGCAACAGGGCCGAAGCCTGTCTGAACTCGGCCCTAGAGGAGGCCGAAGCTATCAGGGCGGGAAATCTGCTGCCCGAGATCTACCGGCTGCTTTCCGCGGTCTATCGAAAACAGGGGAGGGACGATATAGCCCTGGAGATGTACCAGCAGTATCACCGCGCCGACACTGAGGTCAAGGAACGGGCGCTCCGGGAGCGGCTCAAAGCCCAACAACTACAGCGGGAGGTGGAGGAGGCCAAGCACCAGGCCGAGATCTACCGGCTGAAGCATGAGGAGCTGGCCAAGGCCTATCGGGATCTGGAGGAGCTGTCTCGCTCCTACCAGAAGTTGCACAACGCCAACCTGGAGTTGGTGGAACTGGATAGGTTGAAGAACGAGTTCATCGGCAACGTCTCCCACGAGCTGAAGACCCCGTTGACTACCCTGATGGGCTATGTGGAATACCTCCGGGCCGGAAAGCTGGGACAGCTCAGCGAGCCCCAGGCCAAGGCCGTGGAGTCCATGAACCGCAGCCTGCAGAAACTCTACCGGCAGATAGCCGAGCTTTTGGATTTCACTCGGATGGAGGCCGGCCGCTTGACGGTGAGCCCGGAGAGATTCGCTCTGAGGCCGCTTTTGGAGGAGTCTCTGGCCGGGCAGCGATGTCTGTGGGAGAAAAAAGGACTGGAGGGGGCAGTCGCCCCCGGGCCCGAGTTCGTGGTCCTGGCCGATCGCAGCCGCATCGCCCAGGTGCTGGACAATCTTATCGTCAACGCGGTCAAGTTCACCGACCGGGGCCGTATCCAGATCAAGGCCGAGCCGGCCCAGGGACACTGGGTGCGGATCTCGGTTTCCGATACCGGCATCGGCATCCCTCAAGAACAACAGGAGCGGATATTCGACCGCTTCCATCAATTGGATGGCTCGCCCAGC
>FWPV01004193.1_pt1 | contig 31195 bp, 27 predicted proteins | sample 2228371 | NCBI WGS metagenome assembly FWPV01 (sample SAMEA103939776, study PRJEB20133) | metagenome | reverse complement strand
TCGCCAAGCTTTCTTAGGAGGAGCACCGCCTTCTTTCAACCACCCCGTCACCAACCCCTCGGCCTGGTAACGATCTCCTGGCGCACCAAGACGCCCCCGTTGACCCCCCGGGGGCGGCGCCTATAATCGCTATCGCAAGAAATGGCGAGAAAACGAAGCCGAGCGCTGACCGAGGAACGGAGGCGGCTCATCCTGGCGGAGGTGCGGGAGCGCGGCGCAGTGCGCACGGCGGAGCTTGCGCGGCGGCACGGGGTTTCGCCGATGACGATCCGGACCGATCTGGCGGCGTTGGAGCGGAGGGGGGGCGTCCTCCGCGTCCACGGGGGGGCGATGCTCCGGGAGCGGGTGGCCCTTGAGCCTTCCTACTACGAGAAGGCGACCCGGAACCTCGACGAGAAGCGGCGCATCGGGCGCCGGGCGGCGGCGCTGGTCGAGGATAGGATGGCGGTGTTCATCGGCAACGGAACGACGACGATCGAGATCGTGCGCGCGCTTGCGGAGCGGCCCCCCGTGGGGATCAAGGTCTTCACCAACGCCCTCACCCATGCCACCGAGCTCGCGGAGATCCCCGGGGTTGAGGTGTACGTGATCGGAGGGTACCTGCGCGGCGTGTCGTTCGCGATGGTCGGCCCGCTGGCCCGGCAGGCCCTGGAGGGGGTGTACTTCGACCTCGCGTTCCTGGGGGCCAACGGGGTGTCGCTTGAGCATGGGATCACGATCCCATCTCTGGAGGAGGCGGAGACGGCGGGGGAGATCGTCGGGCACGCGCGGAAGGTGGTGGCCGTCGTGGACCATACGAAGTTCGGGGCTGCCGCCCACGGCCGCATCGCCGGGATCGATGAGCTGGACGTCCTGATCACCGACCGCAAGGTCGCCCCGGGACTCGCTCGCGCTCTGGCGCAATCCGGGGTGGAGGTCGTGGTGGCATGAGAAGGGGGTGATCGGGGAAGGGACAACAGCTGGTGATGGGCTCCCCTTGGGACCAAACGGTCCTGTGGAATGACGTTTTGAGGAGGAGAGAATGAGGATGACGCGTATGGGAATCTTGGTTTTGGCGTTCCTGATGGGCGGAATGATAGTGGGTGTGGCTGGTGAGCAACGCATCGACGAGGCGACGCGGGCGTGGCTGCAGCAAGTGAGAGTGGGGCCGTATCAGGAACCCTCCCTGTACGAGCTGGCCCTCGCCGAGGGCGAAGTAACGATCTACTCGTACTCGTCGCGCGTGCACAACTTCGCCGCGACGTTCGAAGCCCGCTATCCGGGGATCAAGGTCAACGCGTTCGACATGGACTCCGGCGAGATCCTCACCAAGGTCCTTGCCGAGCAGCGCGCGGGCCGGTTCAGTGCGGATGTCATCTATCTCAAGGATCCGGCAGCGGTCATCGCCGAGTTGTACGAGCCCGGCTACGTGTTCAACTACATCCCACCCGACATCAAGCACCTCCTCCCCCCGCAATACAGGGAGCCCCTGCTCGTCCACCACATCAGCCTCGATGTCTTCATCTACAACACGGAGGTGTACGACTCATCTCCGATCACGAACATTTGGGATGTCACCCGTCCGGAGTGGAGGGGCAAGTTCCTGATGCCCGATCCCCTCGTCACCACGGAGTACATCGAGGTTCTGGCGACCATCGTCCAGCACGCGGATGGGATGGCGGCGGCCTACAAGGAGGCGTTCGGCGAGCCCCTCGTCCTCTCCCCGGGGGTGGAGAATGCGGGCTACGAGTGGATCAAACGGATGCTGGGGAACGGGGCAGTGATCGTCCGCTCGACCGATGACGTCTCCAACGCTGTCGGTGCGCCTGGCCAGGTGGCCCCGCCCGTTGGGTTGACGGCGTTCTCCCGGCTCCGCGACAAGGAGAAGAACCCGCAGCTGGCGTTCGACGTGGCGTACGGGATGGGGCCGGTGCTGGGTGTCGAGCACCAGGTGGTGGTGGCGGTTGTGAATCGAGCTCCGCACCCCAACGCGGCCAAGCTTCTCATCCAGTGGATGATGGGCGACGACCGCGGAGGATGGGGCTACGCGCCCTATCACGTGTTCGGAAACTGGCCGACCCGTGTGGATGTTCCCGCTCCCAGCGGGGTCCCCGCGCTGGCGGAACTGGCGTACTGGAACACGGATGCTGACTTCGTGTGGGACAACTACGGGAAGATCGTGGACTTCTGGACGCTAAACCGGTAGGAAGGATCGCGGGGGCGACACGGGGCCGAGGAGGTTCCGTGTCGCCCCTCAGCCAGTCGCGAAGGGTGAGGGGATGCGCGAGAACCGCAGATCGAGCGCCAGGGGCTTGTTGAGGGGCACCTCGCGCAAGCTGGGAGCGCCGCAGTTTCTGTTGTCGGCGGCTCTCCTCGTTGTGCTGGCCGTGTTTGTGATCGTGCCTGTGGTCACGATCGCGGTGGACACGTTCGTGTGGCAGGCGGGCGATGTGCGCCTGTCGCGGGAGGCGCAGCCGGGGGCCCTAACCCTGTTCCATTGGCAGCGGGTGTTTCACAGCCCGCTCACGTCGCATCTGCTCACCACGCCTCTCGTCAACTCGATCCTGGTGGGGGTGGGAACGGCTGCCCTCTCCCTGGCGTTGGGGGGGGTGCTCGCGTGGTTCGTGGTGCGGACCGACATGCCGTTCCGCCGGGTGACAGGGGCCCTGGCCGTTGTGCCGTACATGATCCCCTCCTACACTCTCGCCCTGGCGTGGCTCACCCTGTTCAAGAACCAGCGCATCGGGGGCACCGCGGGCCTGTTCCAGTACTTGACGGGCGTCGCCCCCCCCGACTGGGTGGCGTACGGGTTCTTCCCCACCGTGATCGTGCTGGCGCTCCATTACTACCCGTTCGTGTTCCTCCTCATCTCCAACGCGCTGGCGAGCGTGGACACGTCGCTGGAGGAGTCCGCGGAGGTGTTGGGGGCCCCCAGATCGCTCGTCTTGAGGCGCATCACCTTGCCCGTGATCCTCCCCGCCGTCCTCTCGGGCCTGATCCTCACGTTCTCTCGGGCCATCGGGGCGTTCGGCACCCCCTATTTCCTTGGGTCTCCGGTGCGGTTCTTCACCCTCCCCACGATGATCTACAGCAACATCGGGATGCGGTTTCCCTCCACGGCCAACATTCTCGTTCTCGTGCTCATCGCTCTGTCCACGATCCTCATCTTTGTGAGCCAGAAGATGGTGGGGGTCCGGCGGAGCTTCGTGACCATCTCCGGCAAGGGGTTCCGCCACAAGCCGGTCGAGCTGGGGCGGTGGAAGTACCTCGCCCTTGCCATCTCGGGCTCGGTCGTCCTGTTCGCGGCTGTATTGCCGTTCATCATGTTCTTCTGGCAGAGCGTCATGGAGTACGCGGGGACCTACTCCTTCTCCGATTTCACCTCCGCCTTCTGGCTGGCGCCAGCAGGGACGCGGCTCACGGAGGGCGAGCCGGGCCTCCTGCGGAACCCAGAGGTCCTCCGTGCCGCTTGGAACAGCGTCCGCCTCTCGGCAACGGCGGCGTTCGTCGCCGCGGTGTTGGGGAGCTTGATCGGCTACGTGGTGGTGAAAGGGAGGGGGACCCTCATCTCCAAGGCCATCGAACAAGCTTCCTTCTTGCCTTACCTCATCCCGAGCATCGCTTTCGGGGCGATCTACCTCAACGTGTTCATCCGGCAGTGGGGGCCGATCCCCTCCCTCTACGGGACGTTCCTCCTACTTGTCCTCACATGCGCGTTCAGGAACTTGCCGTTCGCGGCACGGTCCGGGGTGTCGACGATGATCCAGGTGAGCGGGGAGTTGGAGGAGGCTGCCCAGACGTTCGGTGCCGGTTGGTTCTATCGGTTCCGGCGGGTCGTGTTCCCTTTGACCATCCGCGGGATGATCGTGGGGTTCAGCCTCGTGTTCATGACGACGATGCGGGAGCTGTCGCTCATCATCCTCCTCGTGACGCCCCAAACCCGAACCCTGACCACGATGACCATGCGGTACCAGGAGCAGGGGTTCGTGCAGTTCGCCAACGCGATCACGGTCGTCCTGGTGGTGATGAGCGTGATTGGGGTGTGGGCGATACGCAAGCTGGGCGGACAGAGCGGAGGACAGTGATGGGACTTGTCGATCTGCGTTGCGTAGCCAAGGCGTTCGGGCCGGTCGTTGCCGTTGATCGTGTGTCGCTTTCCATCGAAAGAGGAGAGTTCGTCGCTCTCCTTGGGCCATCCGGCTGTGGGAAGACCACGACCCTGCGCATGATCGCGGGCCTCGAGACCCCGGATGAAGGGGAGATCCACCTCGCTGGCCGGCGGGTGTTCTCCGCCGAGGAGCGGGTTCTCGTTCCTCCTCAGAGGCGCAACGTGGGGATGGTGTTCCAGAGCTACGCCCTGTGGCCACACATGACGGTGTTCGAGAACGTGGCGTTTGGCCTGCGGGTGCAGAAGAAGCCGAGGAGCGTCATCCGGAGCGAGGTGCGGACAGTCCTCGCCTACATGCAACTCGCGGACCTGGAACGGCGTTACCCCCACGAGTTGAGCGGAGGGCAGCAGCAACGGGTGGCCCTGGCGCGGATGATCGTCGCCCGGCCGCAGGTGTTCCTGATGGACGAGCCCCTCTCCAATCTCGACGCCAAGCTGCGCACGGAGATGCGGGCCGAGCTCAAACGGCTGCATCGCGACCTCAGCGCCACCACCGTGTACGTGACGCACGACCAGCTGGAGGCCCTCACCCTTGCCTCGCGGATCGTGGTGATGAAGGACGGCACGATTCAGCAGGACGCGGCGCCGTCGACCTTGTACGAGCATCCCGCCAACCTGTTCGTGGCGGAGTTCGTGGGGAGCTACCCCATCAACCTCATCGAGGGGCGGTTGGCCGTGGAGGACGGCCGCGCGTGCTTCGTTCACCCCAGGGTCAGCGTTCCCACAGGGTTGCCTCCCGCCGCGCCGTGCGAGGAGCTGATGATGGCGATCCGGCCTGAAGACGTGGTCCTCGTTCAGGGCGAGATGTCCCCGCTTGCGGGCGAAGGGGGGTGGCTGGAGGCCATGGTGAAAGCGGTGTTCCCCGCGGGCCGGGAGGCCACGGCCCACGTCGACGTCGGCGGCCGGACCTGGACCATCATCTGTGCCAAGGGGATCACGATCGAGGTAGGGGACCGGGTCAACCTGTTTCTGCCTTCCGCGCGGATCCTCCTGTACAGGCGGGACACGGGGGAGTTGGTGGGAGAAGGGAGTTCGGGCACATGACGGATCGCGGCGAGGACCGAAGCGCAGCGACGGGGATCGGCACGGGCCGAGGCTATGGGAAGACCATCCTGATCGGCGACATGTTCGTGTACCTTGGGATTCCCGCGATCGTGTCCGCGATACCCCAGTCCACGGTGGCCGTGGTTCGGGAGGGGCGGGAGCAAGGGTGGACGCTCCTCGACAACCGGCCCGAAGTGCCGGGGTACAAGGAAGCGAAAAGGGATCAGCAGATCCGCTCGATCCGCGACATCCTGAGCTGGCTGGGCTTGTCCGCTCGCCCGGGGCTGAAGCTGGAGATCGAGCTTGGGGGCGACCTCGTTGCCGGGAGTGGGATCGGGGCCAGTGCCGCGAGCTGTGTAGCCATCGTGCGCGCGCTCAACGAGAAGTTCTCGCTCGGGCTCAGTGAAGACGAGGTCAATCACGCCGCGTGGAGGGGAGAGTTTGCGTACCACAACAAGCCGAGCGGGATCGACAACACTGCCTCGTGCTTCGGAGGCGTCCTCGTGTTCAGGCAGGATCCGTCCACCGAGTCCAACGACATCGAGCGGCTTCCCCTCGCCCAACCGGTGGAGGCGGTCCTCGTCAACAGCGGGATCACGGTGGACACGGCTGGGAAACGAGCGCACATCGCGGCCTTCGAAAGACGGGAACCCACAAGATTCACCTCCTATCTGGAGCTCATCTTCGCCCAGGCCGCGGCGATGAAGGACGCCTTGGTGCGCGGGGACCTGCGCCAGGTGGGGGAGTTGATGAACGAGAACCACCGCCTCCTCATCGAGATGGATCTTTCCCATCCGGAGATCGTCGAGATGGCCCGAGCGGCAACCGCGGACGGGGCGTGGGGGGCCATGGTCACGGGCGGGGGGCGGGGCGGGTACATGCTTGCCCTCACGCCGGGCACGGAGTTGCAGGACCGGGTGGCCCGCCGCTTCGAGAAGCAGGGCTACATCACGATCAAGACGATGATCGGAGCCGTGTGAGGGCCCTCGACCTGGGGGGCAGACGATGTCGACCTTTTGGTGGCACTGGCTCCTGGGAGCGGGGGGATATACTTGGGCTCCGCTGGGGCAGGAAGCATCCCGGCGGGAAGGGGGTGATGAGGCGCGGGATCGGGAGGTCGCGGAATGTGGTATCGCTTTGTTTGGATGACCAACACTCTCTAAGGAGGGATGCCTGATGAAGCGGCACAAGCTTGTGATCGTGGTCTTGGCGGTTCTGGCTCTGGGACCCTTGGCTGTGGCCCAGAGGGTGCAGATCGAGTTCTGGCACGCTGCGACGGGTGCGTTGGCGGCGGCGTTGACCGAGGTGGTAGATGGGTTCAACGCCTCTCAGGACGTGTACGTTGTCAACGCTGTCTACAAGGGCTCCTACACGGAGACCATGTCCGCCGCGATCGCCGCGTTCCGCGCGGGCCAGCCACCCCACATCGTCCAGATCTTCGAAGTGGGTACGGCAACGATGATGGCGGCCACGGGTGCGATCTATCCAGTGTATCAGCTGATGGCCGATACCAACACCCCGTTTGACCCCGAGCAGTACATTGCCCCGGTGAAGGGGTATTACAGCTCGGCGGATGGCAAGATGATCTCGATGCCGTTCAACAGCTCGACGGCGCTCCTCTGGTACAACAAAGATGCTTTCCGGGCTGCTGGACTTGACCCGGACAACCCACCGCAGACGTGGGCGGAGGTGCGGGCGGCTGCGCAGGCGATCGTCGCCGCAGGGGCGGCGAAGATGGGGTTGGCCACTTCATGGCTGACCTGGATCCAGTTTGAGCAGTTCGCTGCACTCCATGACATCCCCTTCGCAACCAGGGCCAATGGGTTCGAGGGCATGGACGCGGTGCTGGCCCTCGACCACCCGCTTTTCGTGCGCCATGTGCAGACCTTGATGGATATGCAGGCCGAGGGGTCGTTCACATACGCCGGCCGCGACTCTGCTCCGGATGCGCTGTTCGGGTCGGGTGAGGCGGCAATGCTCACAGCGTCATCCGCGCTCCGCGCCCGCGTGATGCGGGAAGCGCAGTTTGAGTGGGGTGTGACCTACCTCCCCTACTACGACGACTTCATCGCTGAACCGAAAAACTCGATCATCGGCGGCGCTTCGTTGTGGGTGATGCGACGTCCGGGCGCAACGACGGCCGAATACAAGGGCGTTGCTGAGTTCTTCGCCTACCTTGGCCTGGCGGCTACGGATGCGAAGTGGCACATCATGACAGGTTACGTGCCCCTCACGTTTGGGGGATACGAGGAAGCCAAGGCACAAGGGTACTACGATGCCAACCCTGGGGCCGACCTGGCGATCCTGCAGCTGGCCCGGCCCAACCCGACGGAGAATACGCGCGGGCTTAGGTTGGGCAACCTCCCGGAAATCCGCGTTGTGATCTACGAAGAGGTTGAGAAGGCACTTCAAGGTCAGCAGACCGCCCAACAGGCCATGGACAACGTCGTGCGGCGGGGGAACGCCATCCTCCGCGAGTTCGAGGCCATCTACAAATAGGCCCGTGGGAGGGGGCACGCGCCGCACTGGGCGTGCCCCCTTTCCCCGCGAGGAGGTGAGCTCCGTGAAGGGCAAGGCCACGTTCTCGAACAAGTTCCTGCCTTATCTGCTTGTTGCCCCTCAGATCATCGTTACGGCCGTGTTCTTCGTCTGGCCAGCCGCTCAGGCGATCCAGCAGTCCGTCCTCCGCTCCGATCCGTTCGGTTTGCGCACTACGTTCGTTGGCCTGGATAACTTCAGGGCATTGTTCGCTGATCCTTACTACCTGGGCTCGGTCCGCCTCTCCTTCCTCTTCTCGGCAGCGGTGGCCCTCACCGCCCTCTCTGTCGCCCTCCTCCTCGCGGTGATGGCGAACAAGCCCCTCCGGGGGGCGAGGGTGTATAAGACGCTCCTCATCTGGCCCTACGCGTTGGCACCGGCGATGGCGGCGGTCCTGTGGCTGTTTCTGTTCCAGCCCTCGATCGGGATCCTGGCGCGTGGGTTGCAGAGCATGGGCATCCACTGGAACTACACCCTGAACGGGGGACAGGCCCTGCTCCTCGTGATCTTGGCCTCGGTCTGGAAGCAAGTGAGCTACAACTTCATCTTCTTCCTGGCTGGTCTCCAGGCGATCCCAAGGTCCCTCATCGAGGCGGCCCGGGTGGATGGGGCCACCCCCACCCGTGCCTTCTGGTCCGTCGTGTTCCCTCTCCTCACCCCGACCACGTTCTTTCTCGTCGTCATGAACACCGTGTACGCGTTCTTCGACACGTTCGGAGCGATCGATGCCCTCACCAAGGGCGGGCCGGGGAAAGCCACGGAGACGATGGTGTACAAGCTCTACGTGGACGGGTTCAAGAACTTCAAGATCAACAGCTCTGCTGCCCAGTCTGTGATCCTGATGGCGCTCGTGATCGTGCTCACCGCCTTCCAGTTCCGGTTCATCGAGCGCCGTGTCCACTACCTGTGAGGGGGACCGATGGGGAGGAAGCGCGTGTCGCGGAATTGGTTCGCTCACCTCATCCTCATCGTTGGGGTGGTCGTGCTCGTATTTCCGGTGTACATGGCCCTCGTTGGTTCGACCCACGATGCGGCGACCATCGGGCGGGGCCGCCTCCCTCTCACCCCAGGCACCCATATGGCGGAGAACTACCTCCAGGCCTGGGCTTATGGTACGGGGGAGCGCGTCTCGGGAACGCCGGTGCGCACGATGATGGCGAACTCGCTCGTCATGGCGATTTCGATCGCCCTGGGCAAGATCGCGGTATCCATCCTCGCTGCCTACGCGGTCGTGTTCTTCCGCTTCCCGCTGCGGATGTTTTTCTTCTGGCTCATCTTCATCACCCTTATGCTTCCCCTCGAGGTCCGCATCATCCCCAGCTACAAGGTCGTATCCGATCTGGGGTTGCTCAACTCGCTGGCAGGCCTGACCCTGCCGCTGATGGTGTCCGCCACGGGGACACTCCTCTTCCGACAGGTGTTCCTCACGGTCCCCAAGGAGCTCCTCGATGCGGCGAAGATCGATGGGGCAGGGCCGATGCGCTGTCTATGGTCGATCATCCTCCCGCTGGGGCGGCCGAGCATCGCCGCCCTGTTCGTGATCCTATTCGTCTACGGGTGGAATCAGTACCTATGGCCGCTCCTCATCACGACGGAGAGGAACATGGACACCATCGTCATCGGGATCGTGAAGATGTTGGGGACATCCGAGTCACTCATGGACTGGAACCTTGTCATGGCGACCACGGTGATGGCGATGGCTGTCCCCATCGCAGTGGTGATCTTGTTCCAGAAGTGGCTGGTGAAGGGACTCGTGGAGACGGAGAAGTGAGGGCGGAGTGGCGCGGTCGCTGGCGCTGGTGATGTGGGTGGGCCTGGTGATCTCCATGTTCGCCGCCCATGGGGAACAAGCTCTTCCCGGAGGATCGATGTCTAAACCTTTGGTCCTTGCCCATCGCGGGGCGCGGTCGGTCGCGCCGGAAAACACCCTCGCCGCGGCGCGGCGCGCCGCCGAGCTCGGGGCGGACGGTTGGGAGCTCGACGTTCAGCTCACCAAGGATGGAGAGCTCATCCTCATGCACGACGAGACCCTCGCTCGCACGACGAATGCCCACGGTGCCTTCCCAGAGCGGGCCCCGTGGCGCGTGGGCGATTTCACCCTTGACGAGATCCGCAACCTGGACGCGGGATCGTGGTTCCTGCGCGACGACCCGTTCGGCACGATCCGCTCTGGCGACGTGTCCACGGAGGAGGCGCGGGCGTACGCCGGGGAGCGGGTGCCAACCCTCCGTGACGCCCTCGCGCTCTCCGCTGAGCTAGGGCTGTGGGTGAACGTCGAGCTAAAGGGGACTCCCTACGCTCCCCTCTCTCCCGCAGGGCGGGAGATGGTAGACAAGGTCGTGGCCCTCGTCCGCGAGCTCGGGCTCGTCAACCGGGTCCTCGTCTCGTCGTTCGACCACGAGCGGATCCGGTACCTCAAGGCGATCGCCCCTGACATCCCAGCTGCGCTTCTCGTGCTCGTCCTCCCTTCCGACCCCGTGGGGTATGTGAGGGGGTATGGGGCGGAGGCCATGAACCCTCAAGCCACTACCTACAATCGGGAGAGGGCCCGGCAGCTTCGCGAGGCGGGGCACGGGGTGTACCTGTGGACGGTGAACGCGCCGGACGAACTGGCCCGCTTCGCGGCTGATCCCTATGTTTCGGGGATCATCACCGACTGGCCACAGCGGCTGCGGGCGATCCTCGACGGGGGGAGGTGAGGTCCTCGTCCCACGTCGACGAGGCGCCTTCGTCCACATGGTCAGCGTGAAGCAGGAGCCGAGGAGGATCACGGCGCACGGCCGCCCCCTTGCCCTCGCGGAGGCGTTGCTCGCGGCTGGGATCTGGGCCTCGTCGTTCGTGGGGGTCAAGGCCGTCCTGGAGCACGCTGACCCCCTCACCGTGGCTGGCCTCCGTTACTTCCTCGCGTTCCTTCTCTTCGTACCCCTCCTCCGGCGGAGCCGGGCTGCCCTTCCCGCGGGGGCGTGGCCGCGGCTGACCCTGATCGGGATCTCGCAGTACACGGTGGGCAACGCGGCCCTGTTCTGGTCGCTCCGCACCCTGTCGGCAACCGCGGGGAGCTTGAGCTTGTCGCTCGTCCCGATCGCCGTCCTGCTGCTCCAAATCGCCTGGTTGCGGGAGCGTCCTGGGGGGGTGGCCCTCCTGGGGGTCACTCTCACCGTGGGAGGGAGCGTCCTCTTCTTCCTCCCCGTGTTCGAAGCGGGCGATGCGGCCGCGCTGGGGGTCCTCGCGGTGGCGATCCTCGCGTTCGCGGTCCTCCCGGTGCTCGGCCGCGAGCTCGCCCGCGCTGGCAGCGTGCGCACGGTTCCTCTCACCGCGATCCCGCTCGGGATTGGGGGCGGGGTCCTCCTCGCGGCGGCCCTGGCCTGGGAAGGGGTGCCCGAGCTGCCCCTCGCGATGTGGGGGGTGATCGTGGGCCTTGCTGTGGTGAACACGGCGCTGGCGTACCTCGTGTACAACCACGCCCTGCGTCACCTCACCGCGGCTGAGGCGAACGTGATCCTCAACTTGAGCCCGCTCGGCACCGCCCTCCTCGCGTGGGTGACCCTTGGGGAGACGCTCTCTCCCCTGCGGATCGTGGCCCTGGCCATCGTCCTCCTCGGGGCGGGGCTGGTCCAGGTGCGACGGGGCGGGGTGGTCCGCTGATGCCCATCGCCGGGTACATCCTGGACCTGGATGGCACGGTGTACGTGGGGGAGAGGCTCGTCCCCGGCGCCGATCGGGCGGTCGCCGCGCTGCGGGCCCGCGGGCGGAAGATCCTCTTCCTGTCCAACAAGCCCCTCTCCTCGCGCCGCGACTACGCCCTGAAGCTCTCCCGCCTTGGGATCCCGACGGACGAGGAGGACGTGATCAACTCCTCGTTTATCCTCGCCCGGCACCTCGCCCGTCACGCGCCCGCGGCGCGGGTGTTCGCGATCGGTGAACCCCCGCTCCTCGCGGAGCTGGCTGCGGTGGGACTGCACCTCACCGAGGACCCGGCGGAGGTGGAGTACGTGATCGCTGCCTTCGACCGCACGTTCGACTACCGCAAGCTCAACATCGCGTTCCAGGCCCTGCGCCGCGGGGCGCGGTTCCTGGCCACGAACCCGGACCGGACGTGCCCGGTGGAGGGGGGGGAGATCCCCGATGCCGCGGCGGTGATCGCCGCCCTGGAGGCGACCACGGGGCGCCAGGTGGAGGGCGTGTTCGGCAAGCCCTCCCGCCACATGGTGGAGATAGCCCTCGCCACCCTGGGACTCCCCGCAGCGCAGTGTGCCCTCGTCGGCGACCGCTTGGAGACGGACATCCGCATGGCCAAAGAGAACGGGCTCGTGGCCATCCTCACGTTGACCGGGGTCACCCGCTGCGGCGACCTCGCCCGGGCTTCTCTCCAACCCGATCACGTGGTCGATGGGATCGGGGACCTGCCGCGGCTCGACCGCGAGCTGAACATGAGGTGATGGAAGATGCGTGACCAGACAGTGACCGTTCCGGCGGAGACCCTCCGCGGCTTCGCCCGCGACGTGTTCGTGGGGGTGGGTACGGCGCCCGACGACGCCGCGATCTGCGCGGAAGTCCTCCTCGCGTCCGACCTCCACGGGATCGAGTCCCACGGGGTGGGGCGGCTGAAGATGTACTACGACTGGATCAAGAAGGGGATCATCTCCCCCCAGGTCCGGTTCGAGGTCGTGCGCGACGGGCCCACCACGGCGGTCGTCGACGCCCACACCAGCCTCGGCCACCCCGTCGCCCACCGGGCGATGGAGCTCGCGATCGCCAAGGCGCGCCGGTACGGGCTGGGGGCGGTGGCGGTGCGCAACTCGTCCCACTACGGGATCGCCGGGTACTACGCCCGGATGGCGGCTGAGGCGGGGATGATCGGGTTCTCGTTCACCAACGCCCGGCCGTCGGTCGCCCCCACGTTCGGGGTCGAGCCGATGCTCGGGACGAACCCCATCGCCTTCGCCTGTCCCACCGACGAGCCGTTCCCGTTCTTGTTCGACGCGGCCACCTCCATCACCCAGCGGGGGAAGATCGAGGTCCTCGCCCGGGAGGGGAAGCCGACCCCGGCGGGGTGGGTGGTCGACCGGGAGGGGAACCTCGCCACGGACACCGCGGCCATCCTCCGGGGGATCCCGAAGGAGCTCTACGCCCTCCTTCCGCTCGGGGGGGCGGGGGAGGAGATGGGCGGGCACAAGGGGTACGGCCTGGCGACGATGGTGGAGATCCTGTGCGCCGGGCTCTCCTCGGGGGCGTTCCTGTGGGCCCTGTCGGGGATGGAGAGGGACGGGACGCCGCGCCCGCACCGGCTGGCCCACTTCTTCCTCGCCCTGGACGTGGCGCAGTTCGTTCCCCTAGACGAGTTTCGGAAGACGGTGGGGGGGATCCTGCGCGAGCTGCGCGGCGCGGCCAAGGCCCCCGGCCAAGAGAGGATCTACACGGCGGGGGAGAAGGGGCACGCTCGGGAGGAGCGGATCCGCGCCGAGGGGGTCCCGATCAGCCCCTCCCTCCAGGCCGAGCTCGGGGCGATCCGGGACGAGCTCGGGCTGGATCGGGACCGGCTCCCGTTCTAGGGGGAGGGCGATGCCGGAGTGGGTGGCAGCGCTCGACCTCGGCACGACCGGGGTGCGGTGCGCCGTCTACGACCGCCGGGCGCGGCCCGTGGCCACGGCGTACCGCGAGCTCCCCCTCCGCTACCCCCAGCCGGGGTGGGTGGAGCAGGACCCGGAGGAGATGGTCGCCGGGGCGCGGGAGGTGCTCGCCCAGGCCCTCGCCTGCGCCTCGCTTTCCCCGGCGGACGTGGCTGCGCTGGGGATCACGAACCAGCGGGAAACGGTCGTTGTGTGGGACCGCGCCACCGGGCGGCCGCTCGTGCCGGCGATCGTGTGGCAGGACCGCCGCACGGCTCCCCTCTGCGACCGGCTGCGGGCCGACGGGCACGCGGACTGGGTACGGGAGAGGACGGGCCTCCCCCTCGACCCCTACTTCTCGGCCACGAAACTCGCCTGGCTCCTGGAGCACGTCCCGGGGCTGCGTGCGAGGGCGGAGCGGGGGGATGCCCTCTGTGGCACCGTCGACAGCTGGCTCGTATGGAACCTCACCAGCGTCCACGCCACCGACCCCAGTAACGCGTCGCGGACCCTCCTCTTCGACCTCCGCCGCCGGGCGTGGGATCGGGAGCTCCTCGACCTGTTCGGGGTTCCCGCGGCGTGCCTCCCCGAGGTGCGACCCAGCCTGTCCCCGTTCGGGACGTGGGACGGGATCCCCGTGGCGGCGGTGCTCGGAGACCAGCAAGCGGCCCTGTTCGGGCAGGGGGGGATCGTCCCCGGGCGGGCGAAGGTGACCTGGGGCACGGGGGCGTTCCTCCTCCTCAACGTGGGACCGGTTCCCATCCGCAGCGGACACGGGCTGGTGGCCACCGTGGCCCACGCCCGCCCGGGGGGCGCGGTTCACTACGCGCTTGAGGGATCGGTGTTCGTCGCCGGGGCAGCGCTGCAGTGGTTGCGGGACGGGCTGGGGATCCTCCGTGAGGCGGGGGAGGCCGACGTCCTGGCGGCGTCCCTCGCCGACAACGAAGGGGTGTACTTCGTCCCCGCGTTAGCTGGCCTCGGCGCCCCCCACTGGGATCCCCACGCCCGGGGAGCGATCCTCGGCCTGACCCGGGGGACGACCCGTGCCCATCTGGCCCGGGCCGCCCTCGAGGCGATCGCGTACCAGACCTACGATCTTGTGCGGGCGATGGAGGCCGACACCGGGCAGCCGCTCCGGGAGCTCCGCGTGGACGGGGGTGCGGCGCGGAGTGACTTCCTGTGCCGATTCCAGGCCGAGGTCCTCGGAATCCCCGTCCTTCGCCCGGCGGACTTGGAGACCACGTCCCGGGGAGCGGCCCTCGCCGCGGGGCTCGCCGCCGGCCTGTGGACGGAGGACGAGGTGGTGGAGGTCAGCACCGCGGGCCTCTCCTCGTTCCTTCCCACGGGCGACGCGCCGGGGCGGGCCCGCCTCCTCTCCGCCTGGGCCCGCGCCGTGGAACGGGCCCGCCGGTGGGCGGTGCCCCTGGATTAGGGATCCCCGTCCCGGGGGACCACCGGCCGCCCCTGCCGCGGCGTGGAGGACGCCGATGTTGGCCACGGTGCCCACGATCACGAACCCTTTTGTCCCCAGCCTCTCCAGCGCCAGTCCGAGGTCGGTCCGGTAGTGATCTTCCGGATCCGGGGTTCGCCCAGCCTGGGGGCGACCGCGCCCACGCCTGGTCAGGGACTTGACATCCCCCCCTCCTCCCCCTATAATTCTGGCAGTCTCATATCAAGACTGCCAATAGGAGGTGAGCATTATGGTGAGACTACCTGTTTTGTGGCGTGAGCCGTTCTCTATTGCCTCGCGGATGGAGCGGATGATGGACGAGTTCTTCCGGGACTTCGGGACCTTCGGCGAGGTGGAGCTCTTCCCGAGCTTCGGGCGGAGCGACGTGTACGTGAAGGATAAGAAGCTCGTCATCGAGACCGAGCTCCCCGGGGCGGCGAAGGATGACGTCCAGGTCAAGGTCGAGGGGGATCGGCTCGTCATCAGCGGGGAGGTCAAGCGGTCGGAGGAGATCCGCAACGAGGACTACATCCGGATGGGCCGCCGCTACGGCGCGTTCCGGCGGGTGTTCCCCCTCCCCGAGGACGTGGAGGACCGCAAGGGGATCAAGGCGCGGTTCGAGAACGGGATCCTCACCGTGGAGGTCCCCCTGAGGCGGGCCCCCGAGACCGAGGGGACGTTCGAGGTCAAGGTGGAGTAGGCGGGAGGGGGGGAGGAGAGCGATCCTCCCCCCGGTCTTCCCGTCTGCGAGGAGAGGCGATGGGTGACATCATCAACCTGCTGTTTCTGTTGTTCCTTCTCCAGGCCTTGGTTCCCTTCCTTGGCCGGAGGATCCTCGAGTTCCGGCGTGGGGTGGCGATCCAGATGATGGAGCGCCGACGCAAGAGCCGGGTCATCACCCTCATCCACCGCCAGGAGGCGGTGAGCTTCCTCGGGGTCCCCCTGGCCCGGTACATCGACATCGAGGACTCGGAGCAGGTGCTGCGGGCGATCCGCATGACCCTGCCCGAGATGCCCATCGACCTCGTCCTTCACACCCCGGGCGGTCTCACCCTCGCCGCGGAGCAGATCGCCTGCGCGCTCAAGCGCCACGAGGGCAAAGTGACGGTGTTCGTCCCCCACTACGCGATGAGCGGGGGGACGCTCATCGCGCTCGCTGCGGACGAGATCGTGATGGACCCCAACGCCGTTCTGGGGCCGGTGGACCCCCAGTTGGGGACGGCCCAGGGGTACCTGCCGGCGGCGTCGGTGCTCAAGGCCCTCGAGGAGCCGAACCCCAACCGCGACGATCAGACCTTGATCCTGGGGGACGTGGCGCGGAAGGCGATCGGTCAGGTGTACGCGACGGTGTACGCGCTCCTCCGGGACAAGCTCCCGGACGAGCGAGCCCAAGAGGTGGCGCGGAAGCTCTCCGAGGGGCACTGGACGCACGACTACCCCATCACCGCCGAGGAGCTGCGGGCGATGGGGCTCCCCGTGGGGGAGGACATGCCCCGCGAGGTGTACGCGTTGATGGACCTCTACCCCCAGGCCCGCCAGCGCCGGCCCGGTGTGGAGTTCATCCCCGTCCCCTACGCTCCGCAGCGGAGCCCGGCTCGGGGAGGAGGTGGATGATGCCCCTGTGCGACGTGTGTGGCCTCCGGCCAGCTACAGTGACGGCGGAGGTGGTCCAGGACGGCAAGCGACGGGTCCTCCACCTGTGCCAGGCCGACTACGCCCGGCTGCGAGGGGAGGAGTGGTTCTCCCCGTGGGAGTCCCTCCTCGAGGGGTTCCTCACGCCGCGGCGACGGCCGGACCGGGAGGCACCCGACCTCGGATCGTACCTCTCCGACGAGAGCCGGGAGCTCCTCCAGCGAGCGGCGCGGGTGGCGGTGGAGTTCGGGAAAAGGGAGATGGACACCGAGCACCTCCTCTACGCCCTCGCCGAGAGCGACGCTGCCCAAGAGCTCCTCCGGAAGGCGCAGCTCGACCCCCAGGACATCCGGGGCTACATCGACCACAACGCCCCGCGGGGGACGCTTCGGGCGGAGCGGGGGGAGACGGTCCGCGTGGGGATGAGCCCGCGGGTGAAGGCGGTCCTGGAGACGGCGTTCCATGCCTCCCGCGACCTCGGCCACTCCTACGTCGGCCCCGAGCACCTCCTGCTGGGGCTCGTCGCGGAGCCGGACGGCCTAGGGGGCGAGGTGCTGCGCCGGTTCGGCCTGAGCCCGGACACCGTGCAGGGCCAGCTCCGGCGCACCCCAGGGCGGGAGCCCGGCCCAGGCCGGGGGCCGAAGTCGGCGACCCCGATCCTCGACAAGCACTCTCGCGATCTCACCGCCCTCGCCCGCCAGGGGAAGCTCGACCCGGTGATCGGCCGGGCGAAGGAGATCGAGACCGTGATCGAGGTCCTCGCCCGCCGGAAGAAGAACAACCCTGTCCTCATCGGGGAACCCGGGGTGGGGAAGACGGCGATCGTGGAGGGGCTCGCCCAGCGGATCGCCCGGGACGAGGTCCCGGAGGTGCTGCGCGGCAAGCGCCTGGTGGAGCTCAACGTGAACTCCCTCGTCGCGGGGACGAAGTACCGTGGCGAGTTCGAGGAGCGGGTGAAGGAGCTCCTTGACGAGATCATCGCCCGCCAGGACGAGCTGATCCTCTTCATCGACGAGCTGCACACAATCGTGGGGGCCGGGCAGGCCGAGGGGGGCCTGGACATCGCCAACACCCTCAAGCCGGCCCTCGCCCGGGGCGAGCTCCACTTGATCGGAGCGACGACGCTCAACGAGTACCAGAAGCACGTGGAGAAGGACGCCGCGCTGGAGCGGCGGTTCCAGCCAGTGTTCATCGCCGAGCCGACCGTGGACCAGACCGTGCACATCCTGCGGGGGTTGCGCGACCGGTTCGAGGCCCACCACAAGGTGCGGATCACCGACGAGGCGATCGTGGCTGCAGCCGAGCTCTCCGACCGCTACATCTCCGGGCGGTACCTCCCGGACAAGGCGATCGACCTCATCGACCAGGCGGCGGCGCGGGTCCGCATTTCCTCGACGTCTCGGCCGGCCGAGGTCCAGGAGCTGGAGGCGGAGATCAAGGCTTTGAAGCGTGAGCAGGATTACGCTACGTCCCGGAAGCAGTTCGACCGGGCCAAAGAGATCGAAGCCTCCATCGCCGACAAGGAGAAGGCCCTCGCCCAGGCCACGGAGGAGTGGAAGAAGGGGGTCGCGTCGGGGACGCCCGAGGTGCGGGCCGAGCACGTGGCGGAGATCGTGTCCTCCCTGACTGGGATTCCGGTGGCCGACCTCACCGCCGAGGAGCGGGACCGGCTCCTCCATCTCGAGGAGAAGCTCCACGAGCGGGTGGTGGGCCAGGACGAGGCGGTGGCCGCGGTGAGCGCCGCGGTGCGCCTGTCGCGGGCGGGCCTGAAGGAGGGGCACCGCCCGATCGCAACGTTCCTCTTCCTTGGGCCGACCGGGGTGGGGAAGACCGAGCTCGCCAAGACCCTCGCCTGGGCTGTGTTCGGCGACGAGGAGGCGATGGTCCGCATCGACATGAGCGAGTACACGGAGCGGCACACCGTGTCGAGGCTCGTCGGCGCCCCGCCGGGGTACGTGGGGTACGAGGAGGGCGGGCAGCTCACGGAGCGGGTGCGGCGGCGACCGTACTCGGTGGTGCTCCTCGACGAGATCGAGAAGGCCCACCCCGAGGTGCACAACATCCTGCTGCAGGTGTTCGACGACGGCCGCCTCACCGACGGGAAGGGCCGGGTGGTGGACTTCTCGAACACGATCCTCATCGCCACGAGCAACGTGGGGAGCGACCTCATCCAGGCCAACCTCACCGCGCCGGAGGGCGCACGCCTGGACTACGGGACGCTCAAGGAACGGCTGATGGAGGTCCTGCGCGGACACTTCCGCCCGGAGTTCCTGAACCGGATCGATGAGGTGATCGTGTTCCACGCCCTAACCCCGGGCCAGATCCGGGACATCGTGCTTCTGCAGCTGGAGCGGGTGCGGCGGGTGGCGAGGGGGCAGGGGGTGGAGCTCGAGTTCGATCCCTCGCTCGTGGACCACCTGGCCGAGGTCGGGTACCGGCCCGAGTTCGGGGCCCGCGAGCTCAAGCGGCGGATCCGGAGCGATGTGGAGAACCCGCTCGCGGATGCGCTCCTCAAGGGCGAGATCCGGGAGGGGGACCGGATTCGGGTGGCCTGCGACCCGACGAGCGGCTGCGCCGTGTTCGCCAAGGTGGCGATGGGGGGAGGGGAGGAGGACGGCTGACCCGGAATTGCCTTCCCTCCTCGGAACGTCCCTCTTGTGCTCCCTCGCGGGGTCGGCGGAATGCCCTGCGGGCTGTTCCCCTACCCCAGGAAGGGTTATGACCCCCGCTCCGGCAGGAGGTAGAGGAAGATCGCGAAGTAGTGGCACATCCCTCCGGCCAGCACCATGAGGTGCCAAATCGCGTGGCTAAATGGGAGCCTTCTCCAGGCGTAGAACACGATCCCCAGGGTGTAGATCAACCCGCCCCCGAGGAGGAGGGCGAGCGCTCCCAGTGGGACGTGGGCCACGACCTGCCGTGTCGCCACCACGACAAGCCATCCCATCACGACGTAGGTGACGACCGATGCCTTGCGCAGTCGCCCCAAGAACATGGATTTGAACAGGACGCCGGCGATCGCCATCGTCCACACGAGCCCAAGGAGGCCCCATCCCCACGGGTTCCAGAGCCGGATCACGAGGAATGGGGTATAGGTCCCGGCGATGAGGAGGTAGATCGCGGCGTGGTCGAGGATGCGCAGCGCGCCCTTCGCCCGCTGGTTCCGCACCCCGTGGTAGAGGGTCGAGGCGAGGTGGGTGAGGACGAGGGTCGTCCCGTACACGACGAGGCTTGCGATCTGGGCTGGGCTCCCACCCCGCAGGGCCCCGAGCGCGGTCAGGGCGACGAGGCCAACCACGCTGAGGACGGTCGCGACGGCGTGGGTGACGGCGTTCGCGATTTCCTCACCTTCCGTGTAGTGGGGGAGCTCGCGGTTCATCGTCGGGCCCGCCGCCGGTGAGCGAGGGGGCGAAGGAGGTGCCCGAGGGCCGACCTCTTGAGGGCGATCGCGTCGAACCGACACACCTCGTGGCAACACAGGCAGCGAATGCAGGTGCGGCGATCGATCGTCGCTTTCCCGTGTGCCACGGTGGCCGCCCCAGAAGGGCAGATTCGGGCGCAGGCCCCGCACCCCACGCAGTTGTGGCTCACCACCGCCGGACGCACCGCGATCCGGTTCGCGACGAACCGGGCCAAGAAACGCGGCGCCCGGCCCACGATCCTTCCCGCCGGGAGCGGCGGAAGCCGGAAGTCGGGCACGGGGGGCAGTGGGTCGCCCACGACCTCGATCGCGTCCATCGACCCGCGGCCCACGCCCCGCTCGTGGGCGCAACGGATGGTCGGCACCGCGAGCGGATCGAGTCCGATGATCCGGCAGGCCACGGCATCCGCGGCCACCCCATCCTGGCTGGCGAGGATCACCCCCAGTTCGCGGAGGGTCCCGTTTGCCGGGCCCGCCCCCTCCATGGCCACGATCCCGTCCATGATCGTGAGGTGGGGTCGGGTGGAGGCGAAGATGTCCACCAGGAGGTGGCTGAACTCGGTGGGGTCCGTGTAGCGCCCGTGGAACGCGGAGCGGAGCCCACCGGGGATCACCCCGTACATGTTCTTCACCGCCCCTGTGAACAGGGTCAACGAATGGGTCTTCAGCTTGGGGAGGTTGATCACCACATCCGCCTCGAGGAGGGCCTGGGCGAGGTAGACCTCGTCTAGCACCTCCCCCCCGATCTTCACCCGCGTGAACCCGATCTCGCGCAGGTTGACGAGCCGGACCCCGAGTTGGGTACACATCGTGCGGTACCCGGACACGTCGAACCCGTCCGGGGTCGAGGGGTGGAGGTCATCCCCCACCGTGATGTGGGGGGTGATCTCCTTGAGGAGGGAGAGCACCGCCGCGGTGAACGCGGGATGGGTGATGATCCCCCGCTCGGGGGGGGAAGGAGGGGAGAGGTGATTCACCTTCACGAACGCCTTCGCCCCGGGCCGGACGATGGCGCGGAGACCCCCGATCTCGGCGAGCGCCGCCTCGACAGCGGACTGGATCTCCGCTTTATCGTAGGTGTGGACCCTCTTCAGGGCGACCCTGGCCTGGCTCATGTCCCCGGGCCCCGGCTCCCCTTCGTGCGGGCAGTGTGCACAACCAAGCGTCGACGACTCAACGGCGCTGCTCCGCACCTTTCGGGTGGGGAGGGGCGGCACCCTCTTCGGGGGGGAACCCCATCTTGGCGAGGTAGTCTTGGAATCGGGGGTCAGAACGTGCGCCATCGAACCACGGGTGGACTTTGAGGAGGCGAAGCCCCGGATCGCGGGTCCGGTAGGACCTCTCAAGCCACGCCAACCCCTCGTCGAGGTGGCCGAGGGCGATATGGGCACCGGCGACCATGAACGCGTGCCCGAGCCCGGAGCCCTTCACCTCGAGGGCCTTCAGGTTCTCCCCAGCGGTCGTCATCTCCCCCATTCCCGCGTAGGTCACGATCCGGCACGCATGGATCTCCGTCCGGAGGCGATCGGTCTGCGCGAGCCGGGCCTCGGCCTGTCGGAACGCCTCCAGGGCCTGCTCATAGCGGCCGAGGAGGGTGTACACGATGCCCAGCGTCACGCGGGGGTGGATCCCCTCGGGGTCGTGGTCGAGGGTGCGGACGAGCTGGGCCACGGCCTCTTCGTACTGCCGTGCGAGGAGGAGGGCCTGACCGTAGGCATGGTTCGCGACCGGTGAGTCGGGCTCCATGACCAGGACCTTGTGGAGGGTCTCCAGGGCCTCGTCGAATCGGCCGAGGTACAGGAGGTGCTCGGCGTACATCCTCCGCACGGTGCTGCTGTTGGGATCGAGGTCGAGCGCCTTGTTCAGCTCCGCCTCCGCCTCCGCCCACTTCCCCGCTGTCTGGAGGACGGACGCCAGCGACAGGTGTCCCTGGACGAAGTCCGCGGCGAGGGCTTGGGCCCGCCGGTGTTGGTCGAGGGCCTCGCTGAACCGACCGGATGCCCACAGGATCCCCGACATCGCCATGTTGATGATCGGGGAGAGGGGATCGAGGGCGAGGGCGCGCTTCATCTCGGCCAGCGCCTCCGATGTGCGGCCCATGTCGCTCAGGAGGTTGGCGTACCAATGCCGGGCGGTGGCGTAGTTGGGGTTCTGCTCGATCGCCCGCTTGAACCGGGCGGTGGCCTGGTCGAGGTCGTGCTCGAATAGCCACTCGATCAAGGCCAGGGAGGTGTGGGCCTCGGCGAGGTTCTCGTCCAGTTCGAGCGCCTTCTGGGCGGCCTCCTTGGCCTTGGGGATCGCCTCGTGGAGGGGGAGGTGCCCCTGGCTGGCAAGCACGCTGTAGGAGTCAGCCAGGCCTGCGTAGGCGAGGGCGTAGTGGGGATCGGCGGCGATGACGTCGCGGAAGATCTCGATCGCCCGCTTGAGCCCGCTCTCCGACCTCTGGTTCCAGAAGTGGCGCCCCTTCAGATACAGCATGTAGATGTCCACATCCCGTGCCGCTCTCTGCTGGAGGCGCCGCTCCTCGCCGGCGACGAGTTTCACCTCCAGAACCTCGGCCACCTTGCGGGCGATCTCGCTTTGGATCGCGAGCACATCCTCAAGCTGGCGATCGTAGGCCTCGGACCAGAGGTGTTCCTCGCTCTGGGTGTCCACGAGCTGGAGGTTGATCCGCACCCGGTGGTCCACCTTGCGCACGCTCCCCTCGAGGACGGTCGCCACCCGCAGCTCCTGGCCGATCTCGGCCACCGACTTCTGCGTCCCCTTGTACTTCATGACCGAGGTCTGGGCGATCACGCGCAGGCCGCGGATCTTGGCGAGGGTGAAAATGAGCTCCTCCGTCATCCCGTCGGCGAAGAAGGCATCGGCGGGGTCGGGGCTGATGTTCGTCAGGGGGAGGACCGCGATCCGGGTGCGGTCCACCGGGCGTGGGTCCTCCGGCCGCACCTCCGACCACGGGAACACCACGCAGTAGACCTCGGTCGGCACGCGCACGTTCTTTAGGGCCTGCTTCCCCATGCTGGCGAGGGGGACGTGGATCTTGTTCCACACGTGGTCGTACACCTGGGCGGAGATGCAAACCCCTTCCGGCTCGGCGAGGGGGGCGATCCGTGACGTGATGTTCACGCCGTCCCCGAACAGGTCCCCTTGGCGATGGACGACGTCCCCGACGTGGACTCCGATCCGGATCCGGATCCGCCGGTCGGGAGGGTGGGAGGCGTTCCGCGCGTGAAGGGCCTCCTGGATCGCGATCGCGCACCGCGTCGCCTCAAGGGCGCTTGCGAACTCGACGAGGAACCCGTCCCCCAGCGCCTTGACCACGCGCCCCCCATGGGACGAAAAGAGCGGGCGCAGCAGCGCATCGTGCTCCTCGAGGAGCTTCAGCGACAGGTCCTCGTTCGTCTGCCCAAGGAGGGTATAGCCGACGATGTCGGTGATGAGAATCGCGCTCAGTCGGCGTTCCTCTTCGGGCATGGTCGCTCCTCCCCCATCCGTTCGCATTATACCGACCTCCCGGATCTGCCCACGCAGCATGGGTGGCGAGCGCCGGTTTGGATGAACGCGGGTGGTGGGGCTATGATCCGAGCCAATCCTTCCCCGATGGGGGGACGAGGGGGGAAGATGGTGAACGATCCGCAGGCGCTGCTTGCCGTGCGCGACCTGAAGAAGAGTTACGGCGCCGTCCACGCTGTGGACGGGATTTCGTTTTCGGTCCCAGCGGGAACTGTGTTCACCCTGCTTGGGCCGAACGGGGCGGGCAAGACGACGACCCTGGAGATCCTCGAGGGGATCCGTGACGCGGACGCTGGCGAGATCGAGATGTTCGGGATTCGGGTCCGGAAGGTGACCCGGGAGATGAAAGGGCGAATGGGGGTCCTCCTTCAGGAAGGGGGGTTCGAGCCCTACCTCCGGGTCCGGGAGGTGCTCGCCCTGTTCGCGTCGTTCTTCGACCGTCCTCGCCCCGTATCGGAGGTCCTGGCGGAGGTCTCGCTTGAGGACAAGGCCGGGGCGATGGTGCGGCATCTCTCGAGCGGACAGAAGCAGCGCCTGGCCCTCGGTGCCGCTCTGATCAACGACCCGGACCTCGTGTTCCTCGACGAGCCCACCACGGGTCTCGACCCCCAAGCCCGCCGCAACATCTGGGCGATCGTCGAGCGCCTCAAGCATGAAGGGAAGACGATCGTCCTCACCACGCACTACATGGAGGAGGCGGAAGCCCTCTCCGACGAGGTGTGCATCATGGACCACGGCCGCGTCATCGCCCACGGCAGTCCGCGGGACCTCACCTCGCAGCTGGGTCAGGACACGTGGATCGAGTTCGACGCTCCCGATCTGGATCCCGGGGCGTGGGCGGGTCTTCCAGGCGAGGTTCGGCATGACGGAGCGATGGCGACCCTGAGGACGTCCAATCTGGTGACGGCACTGGAGGGACTCCTCTCCTGGTCGCGCGAGCAGGGGGTCCCGCTGCGGAACATGACCGTGCGCCAGCCGAACCTGGAGGACGTGTTCCTCTCCCTCACCGGGAGGAGGCTCCGCGAGTGAAAGGGATCCTCCGGTTGGCCTGGGTTTCGCTCGTCACTGCCCTGCGGGAACGAGAGACCCTGTTTTGGTTCGTCGTGTTCCCGCTTCTCCTTCTGTCCCTGTTGACGCTGGTGTTCGGGCAGCTCGGGCAGGAGGGGAAGATGAACTTCACCGTGGCGCTCGTGAACCTCGACCGAGGGGCCGCCGGGTTTGCGTCGGTTGTGGAGGAGGTGTTCGTCTCCCTCTCCGTCCCTCCCCAACCGGGCAGGGAGCCCCTTCTCACCCTGCGTCGGCCTCTTCTCGGGGAGGACGAGGAGCGGTTCGTGGCCCGGCAACAGGAGGCGGTTCGGCTTGGGAACCTTGCGGCGCTGATCGTGATCCCGTCTGGGTTCGGCAACACCGCGGTGGCGGCGATGGCGGGATCCGGCTCCCCAGCCGCACTGCAGGTGTACTTCAACGATGCGAACGCCGCCTCGAGCATGGCGGTGGATGTGGTGAGGCAAGTGGTGGCCCGGCTGAACCGGGAGATCCTGATCTTGGGAGGGCTCTACCAGCCCGACGCCGCGGCCGTGATCCGCACGGAGTGGGTCGGCGAGGCCGGCGCTCCGGTGGCGTACGTGGACTTCCTCCTGCCGGGGATCGTCCTCATGGCGTTCTTCGTGGGCGGGCTGTTCAGCGTGTCGGGGACGATCCTCTTCTCGCGTGACCTGAAGGTTCTGCGCCGGTACTGGGTGACCCCGCTCCGCGTTTGGCAGTACCTCACCGGGTTCGCGCTCGGGTACCTCGCGATGTGCGGCCTCCAGTTCACCCTTCTCGTCCTCGTCGGCCGGCTGGGGTTCGGGGCCACGGTCACGTTCGCCCAGCCCGCGGCGGTGGTGTACCTCGTCCTGGCCGCGATCACGTTCCTCGCGTTCGGGTTCTTGATCGCCTCGCTCGCCACGACGGCGCAGTCGGGGATGGCCATCGCCAACATCGTCAACATGCCGATCATGTTCCTGAGCGGTCTCTTCTTCCCGGTGGCAAATCTCCCGCTGTTCCTGCGGGTCATCCTCTACCTCAACCCGTTGAGCTACCTCGCGGAGGGGCTCCGCTTCTCCCTGGGAGCGGGGCAGGCGACCCTCCCTCTCCCCCTGACGTTCCTCGTGCCCCTCGGCTGGACGGGACTATCCGCCGTCGTCGCTGCCCGGCGCCTGCGGTGGGACGTGGCCCGATGAAGGCGTTGGCACAGCTTCTCAGGGTGCAGACGTTCGTCTTCCTGAGGGACAAGCTCGCGTTGTTCTTCACCCTGTTCTTCCCCGTCGTGTTCATCCTCATCTTCGGGTTCGTGTGGGGCGGGGTCGAAGGCCCGGAGAGGGTAACGCTGGGACTTCTCGTGATCGGGGACCGCGATCCCGTGCTGGAGGAGGCCCTCGCGGCCCAGGCCACGGTGACCGTGCGGCGGTACGAGGATCGCGCCCAGCTTGAGGCCGACCTCATCCAGCGGGCGATCGGCCTCGGACTGGTGTGGGACGGGGAGGCCCTCCTCTTCCTCCAGGATCCGACCCGAGTGCAGGAGGGGTACGCCCTGGCCGAGGTGGCGCAGGGGATCGGGGCGGAGATGGACCTGCGCCGGCAGGGGTTGGCCCCGGTGGTCCAGGTGGAGCGGCTGAACGTCGGGCGGACGCTCGGCAGCGGCTGGTTCAGCATGATCGTCCCGGGGATCATGGCGTTCTCGGTGCTCATGTCCGGGCTGCTGGCCGTGTCGGGGCGGATCACCCAGATGAAGGAGCGGAGGCTCCTCGATCGTCTCCTCGTGACCCCGATGTCCCCCACCTCCCTCCTCGCCGCCATCGCCGGCGTGCGGCTCGTGGCGGGGTTCCTCTCCACGTTCGTCACACTGGGCCTCGCCGTGGTCCTGTTCCGGGTCCAGTTCGACGTCAACTGGGCGCTCTACGTTCTGTTCGTCCTCGCCGCCACCCTGGGCTCGATGGGCCTCGGCACGCTCATCGCCCTCCTCGTGCGTCGCCCGAGCAGCGCGAGCACGCTGGCGAGCATCGTCGCCCAGATCATGCTCTTTCTGTCGGGGGTGTACTTCCCGATCGAGTTCCTGCCAGCGTTCCTACGAGCGGTGAGCAGGGCGTTCCCCCTCACGTACATCGTCGAGGGGATGCGCTACGTGACCGGCGTGGCCGACATGTCTGCCGAGAAGTTCGCCCTGATCACCGTTGGGTTGTTCGGGGTCGGGGTCGGGTTGTTCCCCGCCCTCAGCCGATACGTGGTCAGCGTTGGACGCCGCTAGGGTTGTCCCGGGTCCGGCCCGCGGGCTCGCGCGGGCCGGACCCTGCGGACAAAACACGGAACGACTACGGCGTCCAGGTAGTGGCGAAATCCATCCGCTGCGTGGCGAACGGTGGTCCCCCCGGAAGAAGTGCCACCACAAACCGGACCTCGTCGGATGTCACCGGCGAGGCCCCTCGGTATTCCACGCTCACGGCGACAGTTCCGGCGCCCGCTCCCTCCACCCGCACTGGGGTGGACACGAATCCGGGGAGGACGGCACCGTTGCGGAGCACGTCCACTGAGATCCACACGGGCAGGCCCGCGCTGCCGTCGTAGAGATAGGTGATGCTTCCGGAGGCCCGGTTCCCGATCTGACTCAGCCCGTAGCTGAGGAACTGGAACGCGCCAGCAGTGGGAAGCGTGGGCGGCGGCCCGAGCACGGGGACGATGGATAGCTTGCCCACGAAGTTCCCCCGTTCGGCGGTGAACCACACGTTCCCCACCTCATCGAGGACGAGGAACAAGGGGTGCGTGCCGGCGGGCAAGCCGTAGAGGGTGATCTCGTTCCGCGCTGGGGAGAGGCGGCCCACGGCATCCGCTTCCCGATCGGTGAACCACACGTTCCCCACGGTATCAGGGACGAGCGCGAACGGCTGGCGGCCGCCGGGGATCGGCCACAACCGGACATCGGCCGTGGCCGGGTCGAGGAGGCCAATCGCCGGTCGGTTCGTGTCCGTGAACCATACGCCGCCGTCGGGGCCCACCGTGATCCCGAGGGCTGCTGTCCCACTGGGGATCCCGTACAGGAGGACGGTGTTCGAGCTGGGGTCGAGGGCCGAGAGCGGGGCCACCCCTTGGGTGAACCACACCCGGCCGTCCGGGGCCACCGCCACCCGTTCCAGGTAGTGGTCCGTGATCATCGACTGCCACTCCGTGAACGGGCCGCTCGTCGTGGGGACGAGGAGGGCGATCGGTGGGGGAAGCAACGGGTTCCCGGGGTAGACGGCAGGGACCACCACGGAAACCACCGGCGTGATCTCGATCTCACTGGTGGCGACGGGGGTGGGTGGGCTGAGGATGTAGGGCAGGGTCACGGAGATCTGGGCTGGGGCGAACCGGGCGATCTTGTTCGAGTTCCGCTCGTTCAGCCACAGGTTGACCTGCCCCGGGCCGGTGGGCGCAGCGACGAGCACCTCTGGCCACGCACCGGGCGTGGGGAGCGACCACTTCGCCCCACCTCCGACGAACACGAGGAGCTCGAGCGCGTTCTCCTGGCTGAGGGTGAAGTAGACGGACCCGGTGTCGCCCAGCACGAGCCCCGCCGGTCCTTCACCGACCTGTCGCTCGCGGATCTCGTTCGCGACTGGGTCCAGTTGGCCGATCCGATTCAGGGTGAATTCGGTGAAGTACACCTTCCCGTCCGGGGCGATCGCGATCCCGTAAGGCAAGGCGTTCGTCGTGGGGAGATCCCATCGGGTCAGCTTCATCACCTGCCCGCCGGCGGTGAGCGTCCCCAGGACGAGGCCGACGAGGCAGAGCCATATTCTGCACCAGTGCGCATTTCTCATCTCCATCCCCTCCTCGATGGGTGCAGCGCTCCCAAGCTTACTCCTTTCCTCTCGGTCGGGCGGCCGATGAACCGTGAGGCCGGGGTCCGGCACTCACCGTCGGACCATTCGCGGAGGTGATGGACGGACTGGGATAACGTTGGGCGGAGAACGGGGAGAGGCCCCCGCGGGGGAACGGAAGAGGTGCGACGGCCTCTCCAGCGGGGATGCATCGGGAGGAGGAGATCCGCGGGTGGACGATGGGCAGTTGTTGGCGCAGGTGGCGCGGGGGGACGGCCGGGCGTTCCGCGACCTGTACGAACGGTTTGCGGATCGGGTGTTCCGGTTCGCCCTCACCCTGCTCCGCAATCGCCACCTCGCCGAAGACGTGGTGCAGGAGACGATGGTCGCGGTATGGAAGGGGGCGGGGAGTTTTACGGGCCGATCCCGGGTCTCGACGTGGATCTTCGGGATCGCCCGTCACCAGGCGTACCGGGCATTGCGGGATGAGGCGAAGGGGGAGCGGATTCCCGAGGAGCGGGGGGAAGAGGCGGATCCGTGTCGGGCGGTGGAGCGAGAGGTGCGCGTGCAACGCGCGGTGGCGGAGCTGCCACCCGAGCAGCGCGAGGTCGTGTTTCTCGCGTTCTACGAACATCTCCCCTACGCGGAGATCGCCCGGCTGCAGGGGGTCCCGGAAGGGACGGTGAAATCACGGATGTTTCACGCCAAGAAGAGGCTTGCCGAGGTGCTGAGATCATGACCTGCGACCAGGCGCGAGGGTTGATCCCGCTCTATGCGGCGCGGGCCCTTTCCGAGTCCGACGGCGCTGGGCTCATCGAGCATGTGTCGCGGTGCACAGTGTGCCAAACGGAATTGGTGGAGGCGATGCGGCTCGGGCACGAGCTTCGCGCCGCGTTCGGGCGCCTGCCGGGCACGCCCGAGGGCACGTGGCTCTCCGTCGCCGCGCGGACGCTGGGAATGCCCCTCCTCCAGGTAGATCTTGGCTCGGAGATGGCTGGACTCAGCCTCAACGTGGGCGCAACGAAGACCGGGACCCCGATCACGGGGAGCTTGTCCATCCTCGGGCGGGAAGTGCCGGTGCTGCGAATCTAGACAGGAGGTAGACGATGAGCGACGAAGAGAGAGAGAGCAAGACAGATGTGCATGAGCTGAAGGAAGTTCTGGGCGTCGTATCGGAGAAGATCCCCGGGCTCCTCAAGGGCCTGCGCGACGTGCTCTACTCCAAGGAGGCGGCGGAGAACATGGCCGACGCGGTAGGGACGTTCTACAAGAGGCTCGTCGAGGCAGGCATCCCCAGGGAGGAGGCGCTAGAGATGGCGCGGGGGTACATGATCAACCTCCGCGAGGTGTTCAAGGGGGTCAAGAAAGGGATCAAGGCTGGGGAGGGCGTGCACGTTCGCGTGGACGACGACGAGGAGGACGACTGAAGCGCCTCTGGCATGGGATCAGGGCGGCGGGGGCGGTGCTCCGCCTCCTCGCCGCCTTGGTCGGGTTCTCCGTCGGGTACATCTGGGTGCGGCGCCGGGCTGTGGCCCGGTTTCGCCGCCGGCTGCACTGCCAAGGCCTGCCCGCCGAGTTGGCCGATGCCCTCGCCGCTGAATACCGGAGCGCCGTTCGCTTCTTGGATCTTCTTCATCAGCGCTAGGCGGGACGCGACCGCTTGCCCTGGATCGCGGCGAGCGACATCGGGTACAATCCAACTGCGCGGCGTCAGTCCGACGCGCGCAGGTAGATGGTAACACTCTATGAAAATGCAGGGAGCGGAAACTGCCAACATGGCGTTGTTCTGCGATTTTGAAAACGTCGCCCTCGGTGTACGGGAGGCCAACTACCCCGCGTTCGATATCGGCAAGGTGCTGGAGCGGCTGCTCGTGAAGGGCAGCATCGTGGTGAAGAAGGCGTACTGCGACTGGGCCCGCTACAAGGAGTTCAAGGCCCCGATGCACGAGGCGTCGTTCGAGCTCATCGAGATCCCCCACGTGAGCCAGTCCGGGAAGAACTCCGCCGACATCCGAATGGTCGTCGATGCCCTCGATCTCTGCTACACCAAGCCCCACGTGGACACGTTCGTGATCATCAGCGGTGACTCCGACTTCTCCCCCCTGGTGAGCAAGCTCCGCGAGAACAACCGCACCGTGATCGGGGTCGGGGTGAAGAAGTCGACTTCGGATCTCCTGATCGCCAACTGCGACGAGTTCATCTTCTACGATGACCTCGTCCGGGCGGCCCGGCCGGCGGCCAAGCCCCAGCCCAAGGCATCGAAAAAGAGGCCGGCAACGAAGAAGGATGAGAAGCCTGCTCCCTCGCCGGCCGATGCCAAGAAGCAGGAGGCGTGGAACCTCGTCGTGGAGACGTACAAAGCGCTCCTCAAGGAGCGCGGCGAGGGGGAGAACATTTGGGGGTCGATGGTCAAGCAGACGATCAAGCGGCGCAACCCAGGGTTCAGCGAGTCCTACCACGGGTTCGGCTCGTTCGGGCAACTCCTGGAGGAGGCCGGGGCGCGGGGGATTCTGGACCTCGAGCGGGACGAGAAGTCCGGCGGCTACATCATCAAGGGCTGTCGGGCCTGACAGACGGTGGTGGACTCAGAAGGGCGGCCCTCTCGGGAGAGGCGAACCGAAGGCGTGCGGTCGGATCGCTCGGCTCAACTCCCGCCGACCAAGGCAGCTGAGTCTCTTCCCGTGCGAACCCTTGGGTTCGGGCAGGTCCTCGCCCTCGCGTTCTCTCCCGATGGGAGGTTCCTCGCCGCGGCGGGCCGCGGGGGAAGCAGCGTCCATCTCATCGAGACCGACAGCTGGCAGATCGTCCGCACGCTCGAGGGGCACACCCGGTCGGTCACCTCTGTCGCGTTCAGCCCTGATGGGGAGAGCGTCGCCTCTGGCTCCGAGGATGGATCGGTTCGGGCATGGGATGTCGCGACGGGTCAGGAGCGGTGGCGAGGCGAGGGCAGCGCGGAGACGGTGTGGTCGGTCGCCTTCTCGCTAGGGGGGCGAATCCTCGCGTCCGGCG
>FWPV01004192.1_pt1 | contig 31195 bp, 36 predicted proteins | sample 2228371 | NCBI WGS metagenome assembly FWPV01 (sample SAMEA103939776, study PRJEB20133) | metagenome | reverse complement strand
CGCGAGTGAAAGCACCGGGGCCGCGCCGAAGGCGCGGCCCCGCCTCTGTACGCGTCAGGCTACCAGCGGTAACCCAGATAGACGCCGACGCCCGTCCCGTCGACGCCGCCCGTCGACGTGTCGCTCCAGAAGAGCGTTCCCTCGGCGAAGATGTGCGGCCCGAGGTCCAAGCCGAACCCAGCGCGGGCTCCGAACTGCGTGTTCGTCGAGTAGAAGTCGAACACCATCGCGCCGACGCCGAAGAAGAGATAGCTCCCGGGCTGACCCTCCTCCGTCTTGCCGAGGAAGAACTTCTGGTTCAGGCAGATCGGGAAGAAGTTCCCCTTCGAACCCGTGCCCGACTTGCCCAGCCAGTCGATCGACAGGTACGTCTTCGAGTTCGCGATGTACTGCTGTGAGAAATACACGTCGATCCCGATGCCCGCGAACCCTTCCGAGAAGTCGTTGAGTTCGTCGTCGATCGGCAACAGCCCGCCGAACCGCACGGCCAGGTTCGTCGGAGTCACGTCGAGGTTGTTCTGAGCGAGCGCCGTCGCGCCACCGAGGGCCAACGCGGCCGCGGCGAAGAGCTTCGTCGTCATCCTATGGTTGCCTCCCTGAGCAGATCGTTCCGGGGCCATCGTGGCCTCCGGACCCCGCCATTTTACTCGGCTCGCCGCAACGTTCGGCGCGAAGTTCCATAATTCACCCATGGCGGCTTTTCTGCTTGATCCCGGCGACTGCGTCCTCGTGATGGTGGACCTCCAAACCACCATGCTCGCGGCGATCGAGAACGCCGACGCGGTGGTTGCACGGGCCGCCTACCTGGCTCGGTGCGCGAGACTCCTGGGCGTGCCGGTTCTGGCGACCGAACAGATCCCCGAGAAGCTGGGGCCTACCGCGGCGCCGCTCACGGAGATTCTGCCGAGCGACGCCCTGTTCGCCAAGGCGTCCTTCAGCTGCGCCCGAAGCTTGGACTTCATGGACGCGTTGCGGGGAACTTGGCGCAAACAGGTCGTGCTCGCCGGCGTCGAGGCCCATATCTGCGTGCTCCAGACCGCCCTGGATCTGCGCTCGCAGGGGTTCGACGTCACTCTGGCCGCCGACGCCTGCGGATCCCGCAACGCACCGCGCAAGGAGAGCGGGCTGGAGCGCGCCCGCTCGGGTGGGTGCCAGACGGCGCACACCGAGTCCATCGTGTACGAGTGGCTCGGCGACGCTACCCACGAGCGGTTCCGAGAGATCCTCCAGGCCACCAAGGAAGCCCCCCTGTGAGCGGACCATGCCCCTCACCCTGCTCATCGGCGGTCCGGAACACACCTGGCGCGATCTCCGCAAGGAGAATCCCGACCAGCCGTGGCTGTGCCTGGACCCCGGCGACCCGGACACGGGTCTCTTGGCGAGAATCTCGCTGCACACCGATCGTGGGTGGCTTTGGCGGTTCTACGGCTCTCTAGACCCCCTTCGCGCGCCCCACAGCCTGATCGCCGCGGCTGCGGAGCTGCTACGCGAGATGGGCTCCGAGGGATTCGTCCGGCTGTTCCCTTGGCGGCGATCCCCGCTGGCCCGGGAGACTGCCCTGCTCGTGGACCGCTTGGTTCGCCCGGCGCGCATCCTCTGTGCCAGCCCCGACGCGCTGGCGGAGAAGGGATGGACCGTCGGGCCGGAGGCGATCGACCCGAACCGCGGCTTCCCGCCGGTGGTCGTCCAGGCCCAGCGCAGGGCGCACTGGTACGGTCTGCTGGAACGGGCCGAGCCGGCCGAGCTGCCGCTCGCCGACACCGTGCTGCTCGGTGCCAGAATCGGCTCTGGGAGCCGCTTGGACCCCAAGCTCGCGGAGGACTGCGGGGTCAAGGCGCTCTGGGTGGAGCGGTGCGGGTCGACTCTGCTCTTGGTCTGCGAGGAACAGCCCGGCCAAGATGCGATTCTGAGGGCCACGACGGTCCTCGAGTGCGCCCGAGCGACCGTGGTGGCCCCCAGCCAGTTCGAGGGGTTGCTGTGCGGCCTATCCCGCTTGAACGGAGACGACTTCGCCCTAGCGGTGATCCAGTCGATCGACTTCCGCACGGGTTCGATTCGGCTCTTGGCCGATGCCGTGCCGCCGGTGGCAGCCCCGGTGCTGAAGCTCGGTGCGCTCCGCATCGGCGCGAGAGGCGTGGAGCTCGGGGAACTCAAGCCCTGGCAGGTATAATTCCCTTCGAATGCGGATCTACGTCGTTCGGCACGGTCAGACCTCCTGGAACGTGATGGGGCTTGCGGGGGGTCACCGCGATATCCCGCTGGACGACGTGGGTCTGTGGCAAGCATCCCAGCTCGCGGAACGATTCTCGCATCGACGCATCGACCGCATCCTTTCCAGCGACCTGCAACGGTGCGTCCAGACCGCCCAAGCCATCGCGGCGGGACGAGGAATCCTCATCGAAACCGACGCCCGGCTGAGGGAGCGGTCGATGGGCGACTACGAGGGAAGGCTGCACGAGGAGATGGTCGATGCCTTGGAGCGGATCGCCCAGAAGAACGGCACCACCTTCTTCGGGGCGCGACCACCGAACGGCGAATCTCTGCTGGACGTTTGGAATCGCCTCCAACCGGTCGTGGAGCGCCTCAAGCAGTCCGAGGGTCGGACCGTCGTGGTGACTCACGGCGGCACGGGAACGCTGCTCTTGGCGGGCCTGCTCGGGATGGCCCCGCACATGGCGCGGGCATTCCGTTTCAGCAACACCGGGGTCAGCGAGATTGTCGACCGATCGGACGGGTCGCTGGTCCTCGTGAAGCACAATGACGTCTCCCACCTCACGAAGCCCGCGTTGAGCGGCGATGTGGAAGGCATTCATTTCTAGGCACGGCCCCGCGTTGCTCAGCGCCGCGCTGTGCTTGGCTGCGTTCCCGCCGCTGAACCTTGGCCTGCTGGTCTTCGTCGCCTGGGTTCCGTGGCTCCTCGCCCTGAGGGCCGGCGACGGTCGAGTCGGATTCCGGTCTGGCCTCGTCTACGGGTTCGTCTATCTCCTCGGCCAGATGGCGTGGCTGCCAACTCTGGTGAAGAACTGGACTGGGAGCCCGGCTTTGGCGATCGTCCCTTGGGTGCTGGCGGCTCTGATCGGCCAGTTCTACTTTGGGCTCGCCGGCTGGCTGATGGCCCGATCCTACCGTCAGGGCCTGCTTTGGCTGGTGCCCGTCGCTTGGGCCGGCGTCGAGGTTCTGCGCAGTTACATCCCTGTGCTCGCCTTCCCTTGGGGATTGGCGGCGTTCCCACTCTGGCCGTATCCCGTGCTGATCCAGCACGCGTTCCTAGGCACGATCGTGCTGGTGGGAGCGTGGGTGATCCTTTCCAACGTGCTGATCGCGGAACTGATCGCCCAGCCCAGCCTTCGAACCATCCGGCCGGGGCTGATGGTGTGGGTGATCCTGCTGCTCGCATCCTGGGTGCGCTTCGGAACGGTTCCGGAAGGCCGCACCAAGGCGGTCACGATCGGCCAGCCGGGCGTCGATCTCGCCTTCGTAGACTCGGGCACGGAGGATCGCCTGCGATCCGCCATCGCCGAGATCATGGCCCGCGCCACCCTTCAGCGACCGAGCTTCGTGGTCCTTCCAGAGGGGATCGCCAGGGTCCCGACTCTCGGCCATCCCGAGGTGGAGTTCGCCCAGCCCGGCCTACCGGCCGTGCTGTTCGGTGGTCGGCGGGGCAGCGGTCCCACGTACCAGTCGGCCTTCGCCTACGACGGCGATTGGTCGATCGCGGACAAGACGCGCTTGGTGGTGTTCGGCGAGTTCGTGCCTGGGCGAGGCTGGCTACCGTTCCTGGACCAGTTTCAGCTGCCCGCTGGCGACCTCACGGCCGCCGAGAAGCTGAGCCAAGTGGAGGTTTCCGGCCTGCGGGTCGGTCCGCTCCTCTGCTTCGAGGGCCTGTTCTGGGACTTGGCAGACCGCCACTCCCGCGCTGGAGCTCAAATGCTGGCGGTTCTGGCGATCGACGACTGGTACGTCGGAACGCCGGCCCCCGATCAGCTCGCCGCGAACGCAGTCTGGCGGGCGGTGGAAACTGGGCTGCCAACCGTTCGAGCGGCCTCCCTCGGGTACTCCATGGCGGTGGACGCCCGCGGTCGCATCTTGGCCCGCGCTCCGTTCGGTCAGACCGCGGCGCTGCGCGTGGAGCTCTCCGTTCCCGACAAACCCGAGCCGAGCCCGACGCGGGCCTTCCTGCCCTGGCTCTTCCTGGCGGCGCTTCCGATCATTCCGTTCGCCGATCGTCTGGGAACAGCCGGCGACAGAGTTGCTCGGCGTATTGTCGGACGACGAACGGAGGATCGCCGACGGGGTCGATGAAAGGCTCGGGTCCCATCGCCAGGTAGGTCTGTAGAAGCTCCTCCGGACTCCTCGCGCTTGCAGCGAGGCTCCGCACGGCGTCCTCCACCAACTGGCGGCAACGCTGCAAGGCAGACTCGTAGGTGGCGTGCGTGGAATCCACCTCTCGCTCGTCTCCGCCCATGCAAGACGCCGCCTCCTCGAGCACCACTAGGTACACCGCTCAGTCTCCCTCCACAATCCGGTGCAGCACCGGATAGGTGTCCACAGAGATCAGCTCCCGTTCTCCCTTCCACACCCTGTACACGGCCACCTCGGCCCCGGGCTTCCCAGAATTGCGGACCCTGCGCGGACCAATCGGGTCCCCCACGTGGAACTCCCGCGGCCTCGCCGCCGAAAGAATCTGCCGCTCCAGGCGCGGACGATCCCGAAGGGGTCCCGCACCGAAGATCCTCACCACCAAGCGCCCCGACTCGATTCCCGCGTCGATCCGCACCGGAAACGGATGCGGGTTGCGAAGCTTCAGGTCGATGCCGTCGTAGGCCACCGCGGCGTCGAGTCCAACGGGAATGTAGCTTGGGGCGAACCGGTGCCGAGAGCGCTCCACGATCTCGAGGCCCGCCAGCAGGGCCGCGTTGTACAGGGTGGTGCTCGTTTGGCACACGCCTCCACCCCAGCTCTCGATCAGTTGGCCGTTGTAGCTCACCGGAGCCTTTCGAAATCCCCGGTCCATCGACAGGATTCCGACGCGTCGATTGAACGAGAACACCTCGCCCGGCCCGACCACCGCGCCCCGCAGTCTGCGTGCGGCCAGCTCGGCGTTGTGTCCCTGGTTCCGGGTGCGACCCTCGAGCGGCGTGCCATACGATCCCAGCAAGGTTTCCCCCGGCCTGCCCAAGGCCAGGGCCATCATCCCCGCAAGGCCCAACGCACCGAACGCCAGAGCCCACCTCGTCATCGGGCCCGAACTTCCAGACGCTGGATCGCCCCTCCGGCCCGCTCGTCCGGATCGTACATGCCGTAAGCGGACGTAGGCAGCGCGTGGGCCACACCGTCCAAATCAGGCCGAAGGAGGTACGACAGGGTGTGGGTTCCCTTCGGCAATCGCTCGAGGAAAAACGCAACACGGTCGTCGCGAACTTCCATCGGAGACCAGAGGTCGCTGAGCACCAACGACGGCGACTCCTCCGTGGAGCTCAGGACGGTCCATCCGGCAGGCAACGGGTCCTCCACCACAACGAACCGTGAATCCTTCGGGGCCTTCAGGGTGATCGTGCACAGCACCGTATCCCCGCGGCTGAAGACCGTGCGCGGACCTCGCTCCGGCAGAGCCCTGCGAGTTCCGTCCGAGGTGGTCTGGACTCGCACCAGGCTGTACTGCCTCGATACGGCCAACGACGGAGAGGGCACGGTCCGCGACACGTTCGACTTCAGGGTCTGCAGCGTCTCGAGGCTCCAGAAGACCGGTGCCTCCGAGCCGATGCGCAGTTGGTTGGCGCCTTGCCGCAGACTTCCCACGGGAAGATCGAAACGCAGGGCACCGGCCCCGCGGGCCAAGTCCCCCAAGGTGAGGCGGCCAGCTTCCCGACCATTGACCAAGACCGTCACACGCTTGCCCTCGAGGTCCGGCATGGGCCCGCGCAGAGCCCCGCCCAGCGCCAACACCGCCGCCGCGGTGTCCCTCGTGCTCATCCAGCCGGTGCCCCTGCGCTGCAGCATCAGATACCGGGCGATCGGATCGATCCACGGGTCATTCGGGTCAGCGGTCGCGATGGCGAGCAACGCTCTGGCTGTCGGCTCCACGCCGAACGATTCCTCCTCGACCCAGTAACGCACGTCGGTTCCCCGCGCGGCCCGCTTCAGGGAGGCTAGGAACCGGTCCCTCTGCGCAAAGCGCGACGCGCTGTGGCACGCCAGTGCGGCGTTGCTCAGCCCGGTTGGGGACAGCCGCGCCGGGTCGAGCCGATCGAGCGCCGCCAGGGCCGACTGGTCCCTCGGATCGTGCATCAGTACGGCTCGGGCCAAGAACGCGAGGGCATCGGGCTCGATCTTCTCGCCTTCCTCCAGCCAGTACGCCTGCCCGGAAAGAAGCTGGCTCGCCGCGTTCAGGCCGCCAGCAACCATGGACTTGGGGGCTTGGAAACCTGCCTGCTGGGCATATGCGAGCCCCTCGAGCGCCATCGCCGTCATGATCGGGTCTGGCTTGTCGCCACCCCACCATCCCCACCCGCCTTGCGGGCTTTGCATGGCGGAGAGGCGGGCGAAACCGGACGCAACCATGCGCGGAATCTCCTCCTGTCTGCGGAAAGGCGGCACGCTACCGGCCTGCACCAGGCGACCGGCGACCACAGCCGGAACGAAGCGGCTCAGCGTCTGCTCCAAGCATCCGTAGGGGTAGTCGATGAGCCCATCGAGAGCTTGGACCATCGCCCATCGGGCGTCCGGCGTGATGGTCACGTGCGCCCACCCGCTTCCCCCGGCGTCCGCCCAATCGAACCGTTCTGTGGCGGAACCCTCCGCCCTACCCGAGCACCGGGATGGGGTCAGGCGCCCCGCCGCGAGGATCTTGGAGGTTGCCTCCACGCCGTCGCTCGGCCCACCCTCCACCCAAGCCTTCGCCTGCACGGTGGCGCGTCCTGGTCTTCGAGCCATCAGCTCCCACCGGATCGCCTGCTCCGCACCGGCCCGAACCCGAAAGGTGAGCGAGGACCGGCCCTCGAAATCCACTCCCGTTGCGAAGAGAGCCACCCGGACGAACTGATCCGATCCTGTGTCGTTGGTGATGGTTCCGATCAGCGGCAACCGATCCCCCTCCACCATGATCCGCGGCGCCGCCAGCCGCACCATCAGAGGTTTGCGCACCCGGATCGTGGCGACGCCCTTCCCCGCTTTGGTATCCGCTGTGGCCCCTACGACCGTCGCCCTCCACTGCGTCAGGTGGTCCGGAAGCCTGACGGCCACCGTGGCGCGCCCGTCGGCACCCGTGCATAGGCTCGCCTGCCAGTAAGCGGTGTCCCGGAAGTCGCGGCGAACCGCGATCGAGGCGGGGCCCTTGTCCCCGCCGTCCAAGTACAACTCAGGGAAAGAATAGCCAGTGACGACCTGATTGTAGCGATTCGGATAGAAGCTCTCGAGGATATCGGAGTCTTCTTCACGGATGGAGAAGACGGCCTCGTCAACCAGCGCGAAGCAGGCATCGGCCTTGGCCGGCGCCCCGCCAACGAGCGTTTGGACCTCGAACTCCGCCACCTCGCCGGGCTGGTACAGGCGGCTCTTCGGTGTCACTCGAACCTCCAGCCGCTCGTCCTGCTTGCTGATCCGGAGAACCCGGCTGGCCTCGGCGAACGCCTTGTCCCGAACGTACGCCACCGACACGAAGGCGTTGGGCTTGAGCTCGGACCCAAGCGGAACGTCGATCGCCGTCACCGGCTGGCTCAGGTCGACCGTCCAAGCCCGATGGATCCGGTCCGACTCCAAAGCCACCAGGGCCGTGCCGCCGGGCTTGCTGGTTCGAATCAGAACTCGTGCCGTGTCGCGATCGCTATACTCCCGCTTGTCGACCATCAGGGCGAGCGAGGGTGCGACGGGAACGTCCATCGGCTCCCCGCCTTCAACCCACAGCTCGGCCCGAGCGGCCACTCGACGACCCCTGCCGTCCACCGCCTCGGCGACGACGCGCATCAGGCCGCCGAACCGAGGCCGCAGCTCCACCGTGGTCCGGCCGGTGGAGTCCGTGCGAGCCTCCACGGCTTGGAGCGTCTCCAGACGTTCCTTCTTCCCGATCCAGAGCACCTTCTCCAGACGCGCCGACACGCGGACCCCTTCCTGCGGGTTGCCGTCGTGGTCCGTCGCCACCAGCTCTACGGGGAACGGCGAGCCGACCGATCCGATCCACCGCACCGGAAGGCAACGCAGGTCGATGTCTCCGCGAACAGCCCGGAAGTTGCCCTCTCCCGTGGCGTAGCTGAGGTCCGACGGCTTCACGGCCGCGCTCACGCGAATCACGTAGTCGGTGTCCGCCCCCGCGGCGTCCTCGCCGTCGGCCACGGTCGGAACGTCGAACCAGCATCGGCCGGACGCGTCCGTGATTCCCTCCAGATCGGTCAGGTACTCGCCTCCGGAGCCCCCCTCCCAGTCGGATGCCGAATCGTCGAACGCGGGGTCGACCGGCCAAACGGGCTGGCGGAAGACGCTGACGGAGACCGGGGCGTTGGCCACGGGGCCGCCGAAGAAATACCGGGCCACGACGGCCACGCGCCCGGGCTGTCCCAGCACCGCCGACGGCCGCTCGGGCTGCACCAATACCTCCACCTCCGGCTTCCGGTACGCAGCGAGCTGCACGTACGTCTCGATATCCTGACCCGCGATGGTGGCCTTCAGCCGGTAGTAGCCTGGCGCAGACTCGGGCAGCGTCGAAACGGCTCCCGAGAAGCCACCCATCTCGTCGGTGGCGAGGTCCATCCGCTCGAGCACATCTCCTTCGGTCGTCTGCCATTCGAGCCGAACGGGCAGCGAAGAGGGCGGCACGAGAGACGCTCCCTCCCGCTTGCGCACGAACGCCTTGAAAAAGATCCGGTCGCCGGGGCGGTAGATCGGGCGGTCCGTCTGCCAATGCACGCGCAGCGAGTCCGGCGCACGGTCGTCGCTCCACAGATTGCCGACGAACGCAGCGGAGGCACCCTTCTGCCCGAACACCACCGGGGATGGTCCGTACCATCCGGCGATCGTGGCCCGACCGCGCTCATCCGTGACCCCTCGTTCCCACACCTCGGCCCGCTGGCCCTGCCGGCTGCAGACACCCAGCCGAACGCCCCCCACCGGCCTGCCGCTCACGATGTCGGTCGCAAGCACCTCGATCCGCCGGCCGTCGTTCTTGGCGATCATCGCCAACCGGCTGACGCTCGAGAAGGTCGCCTGGAGGGTGTCGCCCGCCCGCAGCTCGATGAAGTACAGCCCCTCCGCAAGGTCCGGGATGCGGACCATCTCGATGAACACTCCCTCCGCGTCGCGGTTCTGGATCGGCAGCGTCAGGCTCCGCACGGGACGGGCGAGCGCCGCGTCGCTCGGGGACACAGAGTTGAAGCCTCGTCGGGCCAAGGGGCTCAGCGCATCCTGCAAGCCTCCTCGTGCCGCCACCTCGTCTACGTTCAGCCGGTGCACGGAAACCGTGAGGCGATCGGTGTCGGCGAAGCCGTGCACCTCGAGCGATGCGCTCTCCCCGGGCACCACGACCAACTGGCTGCGGTACACCTGCAGGAAGCTCTCCACGGGCTCGGCCTGCCAAACCACCTCGGTGGGGCTGCCCTCGTTGACCAGAACCCGCAACCGATCCGGCAAACGGTGTGCGCGCGCCGAGAGGTAGACCTCGTACAGGCCCGTCGCGAGGCCTCTCGCCTCGAAACGCCCCTGCGAGTCCGTCCGCACCGACAGGCCGTCGTTCGCGCCCTCCGTCCCGGCCAAGGGGTCGGCACGGGAGAACCACAGGGTTGCGCGCGGCAGCGGCTTGCCGTTCTCCTTCATGAGAATCTGGCCTCTCACCGAACCTTGAGGAACCTCCCTCGCGATGCCAAAGGCCAAGAGCCACACCACGGCGACCACCGCGCAAAGCGTGCCGAGCAAGCCGCCCCATGCCTTCATCGCTCCCCCTCAACAACGTCGGACCGCCCCCCGAGGACGATGCCCAAGAACCCGAGCCCCACGCCAAGGAGGCTCGCAGCCATACCCCCGAGGCGCTGGTCCCGCGACGACTCCTCGAAGACCTTCGCGACCCACGGGTTGCCCGCCACGGCGAACGCCATGGCCGCCACGCCGAGTCCCGCCCCGCGCTGTGCTGCTCCTGCGGCCCTTGCGTGCGTCAGGCAGAGGCCCACTCCCGCGCCCAGCACGATCGCCAAGGTCGCGCGCGGACCCAGGACATACCCGCACACGGCGATAGCCGAGCCGACCACAACCATCCATCCGAGGCTCGACGAGAATCGCCGGACCGGCAAGGGGAGCGACCATCCCGCCTCGCGCGACACCAACACCAAAGCTGCACCCAGCACGAGCCCCATTGCAGTCTGGTGGTGCAGCACGTCGATCGCCCGAAGCGACTCGCTCTGCTCGCGCGCCACGCGGAGCAGAACCAGAGCGACGAGAGGCCCCAGGATCGGAGCCGTTCTCGGAAGCGCGATCAACGCAGCGGCGCAGGCGACCGCCGCCACGGACAGGCCCAGTCCACGGCCGATCGAAAACCCCGCTCCAGCCAAGCCCAAGGTGAGCACCACCGCAAGCAGAGGCGGCCAAGGGGCGTCTTCCTGAGCCGAAGCGACGACCCACACCGCCACGAGGCCAACGGCGATCGCGACCGTGAACACCCCGAGAAGGCTGCCGAGGCCCAGATAACGCGCCAGCGCGAGCGCCCCCAACGACCAAGCGCCAACGAGGGACACAGCCCATCCTCCTTTCGCGCCGGTCCATCTTCCTGCCACTCCCCCCAGGAGCGCGCCGCAGGCTAAGGCGATGCACAGCACCAAACCCACCGAGGGTAGCGCCATGCTCGCGTTGGCGGCGGCGTCGGCCTCTTGCAGCTTCTCCAGTCGAAACCGCCCCAACGCGTCGGATGCCACGACTCCGACGACCATGAGCGCCACAGCGCCAGCGCCTCCGATCTGCGTCGACCTCCGTTGGGCGAACGCCGCCGCCAGCCCTGCACCAGCGACGACGCCGAGCTGCATCTGGGCCGCTCCCGGCAAGAGGCTCGGCTCGAGGAAGTGCGCCGGCGCAGCCGCGGCAGCGGCGAGACCGAGGACAGCCGCGAGCCGACCCGGCGTCGCCACGGGCCCCGGCACCAGCCAAGCTGCCAACCCGCCGACGAAGGCCCCTGTGACCATCCCTCTCGCGAAGAGCGGGCCGTCGCTCCATGGCCACGGGGTGAGCATCAGCACCAAGGCCAGCACGAACGGAACGAAGGCAACCCAGTCAAAGCCACCGACCTCCGTGTCCTCCTTTCCAGAATCCCGCAGGCCGCAAGCGGCTGCGGCCAGCACGATGGCCACCCATGGCCAAGCACTCAGCATACGAGGGAACCTCCTTCCACCCAGTATACGTTCGGGGGCCCCTGGCGATACGGCTGGGATCAGCCGATTCCCAGCATCCTTGTGGTGGGGTGCGCCATCCACCAGCGTTGGACGTCCATCGGCTTCTCTCCCGCCTTGGGCTTCCGGCGGACGTAGGTTCCGTCGGGCCTGAGTTCCCAAGCCCGCTGGTTGTCTCGAAAGCACGGTTCCAAAACCATCTCGATGAGGTGGCGGACCAGCCGGGAATCGCGAATCGGCACCATGACCTCGATGCGGCGATCCAAGTTGCGCCGCATCAGGTCCGCGCTACCGATCCAAACGTCCGGATCGCCTCCGTTGTGGAACGCGTACACGCGGCTGTGCTCCAGGAACCTACCGATGATCGACACCACGCGGATGTTCTCGCTCAGCCCGGGCAGGCCGGGACGCAGGCAGCAGGCTCCACGCACCACCAGGTCGATCTTCACCCCAGCCTGGCTGGCCTCGTACAGCGCGTCGATCGCCTCCGGGTCGACCAGCGCGTTGACCTTCAGCTGGATGCGCCCGACCCCGGTGCGCCGGGCCCAGTCGGCCTCCCGCGCGATCCGCTCCAGGATGCCCTCCCTCAGGTTGTGCGGAGCCACCAGCAGCCGACGGAAGGGACCCGGCTTGCTGAAGCCGGTCAGGTGGTTGAAGAGCTCCGCCACGTCCTGCGTGATCTCCGGGTCGCAGGTGAACAGACCCAGGTCCGTATATTGGCGGGCGGTGGCCGGGTTGTAGTTGCCCGTTCCGATGTGCGCGTAGCTTCGCATGCCCCCGCTCTCCTGCCGGACCACGAGGCAGAGCTTGCAGTGCGTCTTCATCTGCGGGAAGCCGTAGGTCACGTGCACCCCCGCTCGCTCTAGGGCCCGAGCCCAGACGAGGTTGTTGCTCTCGTCGAACCGCGCCTTCAGCTCGACCATCGTGGTGACCTGCTTGTCCGCCATCGCCGCGTCCGCAAGCGACCGCACGATGGGGGACTCGTTTCCAACCCGGTACAGGGTCTGCTTGATCCCAACGACCTGAGGGTCCTTGGCCGCGCTCGCGACGAACGTCTCCACCGAGCGGAAGCTGTCGAACGGGTGGTGGACCAGCAGGTCCCTCTTGCGCACGGTTTCGAACAACCCCGTGTGGTAGGCCAGCTTCTCCGGCAGGTACGGCGCATGCGGGGGAAACCGAAGCGACGGGCGATCGAGACCGGCCAGCTGCCAGAAGCCCTCCATCCCCAAGAGGCCCGGCAAGGGGAACACGTAGCGGGGGTCAAGATCCAACAGCTCCAGGAGGCGCCGGACAACTTGGATCGGGGTCTTCTCGGCGACCTGCAGCAACACCGGATCGCCGAACCTCCTCCGCCGAAGCGACTCTTGGATGCTGGCAATCAGGTCGGGCGCGTCGAGCTCTCGGATCTCGATGTCCGCGTCCCGAAGCACCCGGAACGCGTATGCCCCCACCACCTCGACCCCGGGGAACAGCCGATGAAGGTGGTGGGAGATCAGCTCCTCCAGCGGAAGGAAGTCGAACCTCTTCCCGGGAACCTGGACGAAGCGGTCGATCCCGGTAGGCACCTTCACCCGCGCCAAGGTGGAGGACCCGTCCTCGGCACGCAGCTCCACCGCCAGGTTGAGGCTTCTGCCCGAAATGAACGGCACCGACATCGAGGGGTTCACCACCAGCGGGGTGAGCAGGGGAAACACCTGCCGCTCGAACACCTCCGCCAGCTTCGCCCGAGACTTCGGGCCGAGGTCGCCGTACGTGCGGATCGCCACGCCCGCCTTTCGAAGCTCCGGCCTCAGCTCCTTCTCGAAGATCTGCGCCGCCCGCTGGCGGAGCGGCAGGGCGGCCTGAAGGATCACGGCGATCTGTTCGGATGGGGACAGGCCGTCGGGCGTCAGTTCGCCGATTCCGGACTCGTCCTGCTCGATGAACCCGGAGACGCGAACCATGAAGAACTCGTCGAGGTTCGATTCGAAGATCGCGAGAAACTTGAGCCGCTCGAGCAGCGGGTTCGCCGGGTTGCGCGCCTCCTCCAACACCCGCTCGTTGAAGCGGAGCCAGCTCAGCTCGCGGTTCAGGTAGCGATGCGGCTCGGCGTGCAGGGGGACCTCGGCGGCCATGGCTCGTCACAAGGCGGTGGGCTTGATCCGCCCTTCCGCCATCTCCAGGATGGCTCCCTCGCGCACGCCGTACTCGCTCACAAGGATTTCTCGGAGCCCGAAGCGCCGCAGCAGAGCCTGGTACACCAGCGCCCCGGCGAGCATGGTTTCGGCCCGCTTTAGGCGCACGCCGTAGCGCGCGGAGATCAGCTCCGGAGTGAGGCGGGCGACGGACCAAGCGATGAAGTCGATCTCCTCGGAGACGAGCTTGCGCTCACCGTCTGGGTGGAGCGCCCGCCACAATCCTCTGCCGACCCCTCCGCTCGCCACGGCGAGAGGGGCCCTCGGGAAGTCATCCAACCGCTCCATCGACGCCTCGATCAGCCTCTCCGCATGGGCCTGGATGTCCGGAGGGCACGGGTTCCGCATGCCCGCCAGAGCGATCAGACGCCCCGTGCCGATAGGCAGGGAAACATCCTGGACCAGCTCGCCGTTCCGGCAGAAGGCCACCTGGACGCTTCCGCCGCCTACCTCGAACAGGAGCGCCGATTCGTTGCGGGGGGTGTCCAGCGAAACACCCCGCAGGCTCAGCCATGCCTCGCGCTCCGGCGGAATCAGGTCGACCTTCATCTTCGTCGCCTCACGGATGCGCTTGAGGACCTCGCTGTGGTTCCTCGCCGAGCGCATCGCCTCGGTGGCGAACACGTAGATGCCCTCGGCCAGCGCTTTGCCCGCGGCCGTCCGGAACGCCTTGAGCGTGGTCACGAGACGCGTCGCGTGCGTCGGCGGCACCACTCCGTGGCGCGCCACCACCTCGCCGAGCGCGATCCAGTCGTTGCGGTTCACCAGCCGCTCCAGGCTGAAGCCGTCGGAGCTCGCCACAAGCAGGTGGGCGGTGTTGCTTCCGATGTCGGCCGCCGCCAGGATCCGGGACATGGCCCAGTATGGCATCGGCTAAGATGGGAGCAATGGACGAGGGTGGTGCGGTTCTCCACAAGGCGATCAAGTGGGCCGAGAAGCTGCACAGGGGTCAAGATCGGGATGGCCCGGCCCCGCTGCCGTACCTCAGCCACCCCGTGGACGTGGCGTGCAAGCTGCGGTATCTCGCGGGAGTCGAGGATCCGACCGACCTCTGCGCGGCGCTGCTCCACGACACGGTCGAGGAGTGCGGCGTCCATCCGGCCAAGATCGCCAAGAAGTTCGGCTCCGAAGTGGAGGGCCTCGTCCGAGAGCTGACGCGAACAGAACCTTCCGAGGCCGACGCGGCGGGTCTCACTCCCGAGCAACTATGGGAGCTGCGGAGCCGGCTGTTGCTCGAGGACATCCGCCGGATGTCGCCGCGGGCGCAAAGGATCAAGCTGGCCGACCGGCTGTCGAACTTGGAGGCGGCGAGGGCCACAAGGCTCGGTGACAGGCTCGACCGGTACGTGCGGCAGTCGTTTCTGATCTTGGAGGCGATCCCCCGAGACGTCTCGCCCCCGCTGTGGGACGCCATCCGCCAGTTGCTGGAATCGAGTCGCTAACAACGACGCGAAGGCCCCGCGGACAGACCGTCCACGTGGCCTTCGCTCGCGCGGCCGAGCAGGTCAGCCGCCGTAGTTGCGCATCAGCAGGTTCGCCTCGATCTGGCGCATGGTCTCCAGCGCCACGCTGACGACGATCAGCAGCGAAGTGCCGCTCACCAGGTAGATTCCCTGCGCCGTCGTGGTGGCGGGGCTGAGGAACTCCACGATCATCGGGCCGATGTACTGCATCAGCGCCACGATCGACAGGAACGCCGCGCCCACGAACGTGATGCGGGAGATCACGCCGTCGAGGAACTCCTTCGTCTGCTTGCCCGGCCGCACGCCGGGAATGAACGACCCGGCGCGCTTGAGGTTGTTGGCGATGTCCTCCACGTTGTACTGGACCGCCGTGTAGAAGTAGGTGAAGAAGAAGATCAGGACGGTGTACAGCAGACAGCCGATCAGACCCTTGATGCTCGGGCTTCCGGGGTTCAGGTACTCCTGGATTCCGGACAGCACGTTGTGGATCGGCGTGTCCGGCCGGAACATGCTGGCGAACTGGCCCGGAATGTAGATCAGCGACACCGCGAAGATGATCGGAATCACGCCGGCCATGTTGACCGACAGCGGCAGGTAGCTCGTCTGTCCGCCGAGCGCCTTTGTTCCGATCATCCGCCTCATGTGCTGGATCGGTATGCGCCGCTGGGCGGTCGTGAACATCACGATGAACCAGGTCGTGGCCAGGAAGATCAGGGCGAGCAGGGCCGCCTGGTACCAGACCATCGTGCCCTCCTCGATGCGCAGCCAGATCTGGTGCACCTGGTTCGGCAGCGAGATGATGATGCCCGCAAAGATCATCAGCGAGACGCCGTTGCCGATGCCCCGCTCGGTGATCTGCTCGCCGAGCCACAGCATGAACATGGCGCCCGCCGTCCAGAAGATGCACACCATGATGCGCGCGCCGGTTGTGATCGGCAGCACGTTCGCCATCATCGACAGCAGCCCCCAGCCCTGGAAGAAGCAGAGGATCAGCGTGAGCAGGCGCGTGCGGCGGTTGTGCTCCCGCCTGGCGTACTCTCCACCCTCCTGCAGGTCCTTCTTCCACTGAGGAATGGCCGTCTGCAGGATCTGCATGATGATCGACGACGTGATGTAGGGGTTCAGACCGAGGGCAAGAACCGAGAGCCGGCGGATGGCCCCTCCTCCGAACACGTCCAAGAGCTGGAAGAAGGGGATTCCGCGAAGGCTCTCGAACACCTCCTCCGGCTTGACGCCCGGAATCGGCACCGGGATGTGCACGCCGAACGAGAACACGCCGAACATGGCGAGCACGAAGAGGATCTTCGCCCGCAGGTCCGGGTCCGCCCAGGCAAGGCGGAGGGTCTCCGTCAAAGGAAGCTTCAGCCCCTTGCCACCGATGTCGCCGCCGCCGCCAAACATGATCGGTTCTCCTCGCGCACCCCGATCAGAGGGTGTGGGCCTCGCCCTTGGCCGCCTCGATCGCGGCCTTGGCCGCCTTGCTGAACTTGTGCGCCCTCACGATCAGCCGCTTCTTCAGCTCGCCGAACGCAAGGACCTTCACACCGTCCTTGACCTTGCCGATGATGCCGGTCTGCACCAGCTTCTCAGGGGTCACCTCGTCGCCGTCTTGGAACAGGGCCTGCAGGTCGTCCAAGTTGACGATGGCGTACTCCTTGTGGTTGATGTTCCGGAACCCCTTCTTCACGGGCAAGCGCCGCTGGATCGGCGTTTGGCCGCCCTCAAAGTTCGGGTGGATCTGACGGCGAGCCTTCTGACCCTTCGTGCCGCGGGTGGCGGTCTTGCCCATTCCGCTGCCGATACCGCGACCCACCCGCCGCTTCGGGCGGGTGCTGCCCGGAGCCGGGCGAAGTTCATGCAGATTCATTCGAATCCTCCTCGGTCTTCTTGCTCCTCTTCGGCGAGGCCTTCGGAGCCTGGTCGGCGACCTCCTCGACCTCCACCATGTGCCGCACCTTCTGGATCATCCCCCGGATGCCGGGAGTGTCCTCCTTCTCCACCACCTGGTGCAGCTTCCTCAGGCCGAGGGCCTGCACCACGGCGCGGTTGCGCTTCGTGTTCCCGATGGGGCTGCGGACGAGCTTAATACGCAACATCGGCCTCCTCCTTGCGAACCTTCTCGAGCCACGGGACGAGCTCCTTGACGTCCAGGCCGCGCTCCTCGGCCATCTCCTCCGGCACGACGAGCGACCGGAACGCCTCGAACGTGGCGTAGGCGACGTTCACGGCGTTGCGGCTGCCGAGGATCTTCGCCAGCACGTTGTTCACGCCAGCGCACTCCAGGCAGGCTCGCGCCGCGCCGCCCGCCTTCACGCCCGTGCCCGGGCTGGCGGGCCGAAGAAGCACGCGGGAGGTTCCCCACACGCCCTCCGCCTCGTGCGGGATCGTGGAGCCCACGAGGGGAACGTCGATCATCGACTTCCGCGCGGCCTCCTCCGCCTTCCGAATGGCGTCGGGGATGCCCCGGGCCTTCCCCAGGCCCATGCCCACTCGGCCCTTGTTGTCCCCGACCACCACCAGGATGGACCAGGAGGCGGTCTTGCCGCCCTTGTGGGTCTTGAACACCTTGTTGGTGTGCACCACCCGCACGTCCAGCTGCGGCCCTTCGACGGCCGGGTTCGACTGCCGGCGGCCGCTGATTCGGCTCATCATCCTCATGTCAGAACTCCAGTCCCGCCTCGCGGGCACCGTCGGCGAGGCTCGCCACGCGGCCGTGGTAGCGGAAGCCACCGCGGTCGAAAACCACTTTCTTCAATCCGAGCTCCAGAGCGCGGCGCCCCAGCTCCAGACCGACCTTCTTCGCGCCTTCCTTGTTGCCCGACGCCCCGATCTCCTTCTCCATGCTGCTCGCGCTGCACAGAGTGCGGCCGGTCGTGTCGTCGATGATCTGGGCGGAGATGTGCTTGAGGCTCCGGAACACGGCCAAGCGAGGGCGCTCCGGCGTTCCTGCCAGGTGCTTCCGGATCCGAACGTGCCGCATGATGCGGCTCTCTCTGCGGGTCTTGGTCGCCATACCTCAGCTCCTCCTCACTTCTTGGCCGCCCTCTTGCCGGCCTTCTGCCTCACGACCTCGCCGGTGTAGCGGATACCCTTGCCCTTGTACGGCTCCGGCTTGCGCACCTTGCGGATGTCCGCGGCCACCTGGCCGACCAGGGCTTTGTCGATGCCGCTCACCACGACCCGCTGCAGTCGGTTGCGGTCCTCGCTGCGCACCTCGAACGAGATGCCGGGCACCGGATCGATGCGCACCGGGTGCGAGTAGCCCATGTTGAGCACGAGCGCGTTGCCCTCCACGGTCGCGCGGTAGCCCACGCCGATGATGTCCAGCGACTTCGAGTGGCCCGCCGAGACGCCCTGCACGCAGTTCGCGATCAGCGTCCGCGCGAGGCCGTGCTGGCTCCTGTTCTCGCGGTCGTTGTCCGGTCGCGTCACGGTCAGGACGTTGCCGTCGACGCTCACGGTCAGCTTCGGCGAAACCTGCACGCTCAGCTGGCCCTTGGGGCCCTTGACGGTCACGAGGTTGCCCTCGCCGACGGTCACGCTCACGCCGGCGGGCAGTTGGATCGGTTTCTGTCCGATTCTCGACATGGACTCCTCCTCACCAGACCTCGCAGAGGACCTCGCCGCCGATCCGGCGCTTGCGGGCCTCGCGGTCGGTCATCAATCCTTGGCTGGTCGACACGATGCGCGTCGCCAGGCCGCTCTTCAGAGGCTTGAGGTCGTCCGCGCCCTTGTAGATGCGCAGACCCGGCTTGCTCACGCGACGGATCTGTCGGATCACGGGCCGGCGGCGACCCACGTAGCGGAGCCGCACGTTGAGCGTTGGGAAGCGGCTCTCCGTGGTGACCTCGTAGCCTGCGATGTAGCCCTCCTCCTGGAGGATGCGGCAAATCTGCTCTTTCAGCTTGCTGTGGGGAACCTGGACGGCGTCCTTGTCGGCCATGGCGCCGTTGCGGATGCGCGTCAGCAGGTCCGCGATGGGATCGCTATGCATGGGTGGACCTCCGTCGGGCTACCAGCTCGACTTCTTGACGCCGGGGAGAAGACCCTTGTGGGCCATCTCGCGCAGACAGATGCGGCACAGACCGAAGAATCGGAAGTAGCCCCGGGGCCTGCCGCACATGCTGCACCGGTTGTACGCGCGAACCTTGAACTTCGGCTTGCGCTTCTGCTTGACGATCAGACACTCTTTCGCCATTCGTTCTCCCGCCGTTCCCGGGTCGGTTTGCGCCTTCGGCGCACTACGCCCGTGGCCAGACTGTTCGGAAACGCGGCGCACCGCGCCGCACGAAGCAAGCAGGATACCACCTTTTCCGACCGTTTTCAAGTCGGCCGGGACGCCCGAGGCGCCGCATCGGCTATGCTCTGCGCGGGAATGCCGTTCGAGCCCCTGCGGACCGACGAGAAGCTGGACCATCCGGGCGATCAGCCGCGGGACATGGACTCGCACATGATCGCCGGCTGCGCGGGGTTCGTCGCCGCGTCGCTTCTCACCTACTTCCTGGCGCTCTGGCCCCACCTGGCGTTTCCCGACGGATACCGTCTGGACACGCTGCTCGCGGCGCTCGGCTTCGGACTGCTGCCCGCCTGCGTGCTCGGCGCGTTCGCCGCCCGCCGGTCCGGACTGCCAGGAGCGTGCGGCTTTCTCGGCGGGATGATGGCGTTCGCTGTGTTCCTGCACTTGCGCATCCAGCAGTTCCTTGCGGCGCGCGGCTCCAGGGACCTTCCCCAGCCCGAGTATCCCGACTCCTTCGAGTGGGCCGTGCCGGTGCTCGTCCTGCTCTTGGCAGCGGCGGTGGCCGCGCTGGCCCTGCCCAAGTCCGAGCGCCCGTGACGGCGGTCGGCCCGAAACCCTCTGGAGAATCTGCCGGAGAAGCCGACAATCCTGCTGGGGGTTGATCCAGTTGGCTTACGGACGGATCACGCAGGAGTACCAGAAGAACAGCGTCAACGGCGCGTCTCCCGTGCAGCTCATCATCATGCTGTACGACGGCGCCCTGCGGTTCATGGAGCAGGGTAAGCACGCGATGGCGCACGGCGACCTGCAGCGGCAGAACCAGTGCCTGCAGAAAGCCCAGCGCATCATCGTGGAGCTGATGAGCACGCTGGACATGGAGCGGGGAGGCGAGATCGCGAGGAACCTCTTCGCGCTGTACGGCTACATCCTAAACGAGCTGGTGGCCGCCAACGTGGAAGACCAGCCCGAGCCCATCGATCGCTCCATCCGGGTCCTCAGCGAGCTTCGCGACGGCTGGGTGCAGATCGAGCGGCAGCAGAAGGCCTCCCAACCGACCCAGCCGCTGCAGGCGGCCGCGTGAAGACCATGGCGAGCCCCTGCCAGCGCCTCCTGATGCTCACACTCGCGCTGGAGGACTCGCTGCGCCGAGAGAACTGGAACGAGACCGACTCGATCCTGGCGCAGCGTTCCCGCCTGCTGGATCGGTTGGACCGGGAGGGCGTCGGCCCGTCGGACCTTCCGACGCTCGAGCGCTGCCGGGAGGCGGAGGACCGCATCCTGGCCCAACTTCGGGAATCCAAGGCGGCGGTTTCGGGAACGCTCCGCTCGCGGTTCCAGGGCCGCAGGGCGGCGGCCGCCTACGGGGCGGACGCCGGCGCCGCCCGTGCTCTGGATCGGGCAGGCTGAGCCGCGAACCTTTGGTTCACCATCCGGCGCCGCGTTATAATGCTGGGTGGTGAAGCTGCTCATCTGCATCGTTCACAACCGCGACAAGGGCAAGATCGTCGACGAGCTGGTCCGCGCCGGCTTCAAGTTCACGATCATCGGCTCGACGGGCGGCTTTCTTCGGGAGGGGAACACGACCTTCCTCATCGGCGTCGAGGAGGAAGAGCTGCCCGCGGTTCTGAAGCTGATTTCGCAGAACTGCAAGACCCGGGAGCAGCTGGTCAACGTCACCCCGATCGAGGCCGCGCCGCCGGGGGCGTTCATCCCCAGCCCCGTGAAGGTGCCGGTCGGCGGCGCCGTGGTGTTCGTTCTGGATGTCGCCCGCTTTGAGCGTTATTGATCTCGACCGGCTCGAGGGATTGGAGCGCGCCGTGCGGGCTGTGCGCGCCCTTGCATCCGGCCGCTCGGCCGCGCAATCGGTCCTGCTGTACGGCGGCCCCTCCACCGGCAAGACCACGCTGGCACGATGGCTGGCCGGCGCTTGGCTCTGCACCGCGACCGAACGCCCCTGCGGCTCCTGCTCCGCATGCCGCTCGCTGGCGAAGGACGGCAATCCCGACTTCCTCGTGCTGGAGCCCAAGGGGACCAGCAGCCTCATCCGCTTGGCGGCGATCTGCCCGACCAACCCGCCGGACGAGTCGTACCCCGTGTCGCTGCGCGAGTTCTTCCGCATGAGCCCGCTGGTGTCCGCGTGCAAGGTCGCCGTGATCGAGCAGGCAGAGCGCATGACCCCGGACGCGGCGAACGCTCTTCTGAAGATCTTGGAAGAGCCCCATCCGAGCCAGCGGCTGATCCTCACGGCCCAGGAGGTCGGCTGGGTGCTGCCCACGCTCGTCAGCCGCTGCGTGGGCGTCGCCTGCGAGGCGCGCAGACCGAGCGGGGGACCGCTGGCCTCGCTGTTCGGTCCGTTCGCCCAGCCCGAACGCCTGTCCTCTCAAGAGGAGCTGTTCTCACGGATCGCCGCTTGGGTGGACGCGCTGTCGTCGCGGGACCCGGCCGAGGCGCTCGTAGCCTCGGACGAGCTCTTGGACCTCGCCGATCGGCTCCAGAAAGCCGAAGGTCTAGGGCCGCGCCATGCGCGCGCCGAGGTGTTGCGCCTCGCTGCCGAGGGACTGCGAAGGCGCGAGTCCTACGATCCGCAGGTTTTGGAGATGTTCGCAGAGGCCCATCGGCGGGTGCTGGGCAACGTGCAAGCGGGCTTGGCGTTCGACGCCCTCCTCGCGGGCGTGCTTGGTCGGCTCCATCGGCGGCAGCGCCGCGGCCCGAACGGGAACTTGCCATGAGCGAGAGGACGTACCAAGCTACAGAGGATACGGTCGAATGGCGTTTGCGATCGCGCGGGACGGGAATGTGGCCAGTGCGCTGGATAGGGAGCACTTCGAGCGGCTCCTGAAGGAGTCGCATCGCCAGGCCTACGCGCTCGCCTACCGCCTCACCGGCAACGCGGCGGACGCGGAGGACCTCCTGCAGGACGCCGCGATCCGAGCCTATCGGTTCTTCCACCAGTACGACCCGGAGCTTCCCTTCGGCAAGTGGCTCGCCAAGATCGTCTGCAACGCGAACGTGGACCGGCTGAGGCGCCGGGGTCGGCTCAAGACGACGAGCCTCGACCAGCCTACCGAGGCGGGCGGGCACGCGGTGGACGTTCCCGACTGGGCTTCTCTGCCGGATCGCGCGATCGTGGAGGAGTCGGTCAGCGACCCGCTGCAGGAAGGGCTGGCGGCGGTCCGCCCAGAGTTTCGCACCGCGGTCGTGCTGGCGGACATCGAGGGAATGGAGTACGAGGAGATCGCGCAGACGATGGGCACCTCGATCGGCACGGTGCGCTCCCGGATCCATCGCGGACGCAAGCAGTTGCGCCGATACTTGTTGGAGAGATTCCCGGATTTCGTGGCGAGGATGGTCGATGAACTGTAGGAACGCACAGGCCAAGCTTTCCGCCCTCTTGGACGGCGAGCTTCCCGGTCGGGAGGCGCTGATGGTGCGGGAGCACCTGCTCCGGTGCGGACGCTGTAGCGAGGAGTGGCGCGCGTTGAGGGCGCTCAAGCTCGCCCTGAGCGGTCTTCCCGACGTCGAGCCGCCGGCAGGCCTCGAAGAGAGGCTGATCGCCGCGGTCCGGAGGCAGAGCAGTCCTGCACGGTCGGTCCGTCTCTGGCTGCCCGCGGCAGCGGCGGTCGCGGCCGCGTGCGCGACGCTGATCCTGCTGAACCTGCGCTCCGACGAGCCCGCCGTGGCATCGAAGCCGCTTCCGCCCGTCCCTGCTAGCTTCGAGGTGGACCGGGATCAGGCCTACGTTGCGGCCTCCGACCCCTTCGGCCCCGGTCCGGTGGTTCTGGCGGCGGGGTATGGGCATCCATAGGTTGCTGAGTCTTCTGCTCGCGCTCCCGTTGGCCGCGGTCTCGCTCGGGTTTCAGGACTGGAAACGAAGGCCACGGTCCGACGGGTTCGAGGCGAGGGAGTGGCTCCTTCGCTCGCTGTCTTCCGCGCGCGCCATCGACGTGTCCGCCGTGGTGCTCACTCGGTTCGGTCCGGGCGACTTCGCAACCAAAGTCCGCGTGGAGCAGTCCTCGGCCGGGGTCACCCGGCACACTGTGCTCGAGCCGAGCCCCGCGGCCGGGTCGGTCACCGTGGACGACGGAAAGACCTGGTGGAGCTACCTTCCGCGCGCCCGGCGGATCTTCGTCCAGGATTCACCCCGTCGGCACCAGGATCTGCCGAGCTACCAGACGGCGCTGGCGTGCCAGAACTATGAGTTGAGGATCAGACCGGGTCCGCCCGTGGCCGGCCGACCGACGTTGCGCGTGGTCGCGATCCCGAGGTCGAGGGAGATGCCGATCCGCGACCACTTCCTGGACCTTGAAACCGCGTATCTGCTGAGGCTCGTGGTGGCCCAGCCGGACGGAACGAGGAAGGTTCCGATCGATACGCTCGAGGTGGACTTCTCCCCCAAGCTGGACCCGAAGGCGCTCCGGGAACTGCCGAAGGACGTTCCGACGGTCCGCATGGAGTCCCCCAAGCGGCTGGCGCGGCCGTCGGACGCCAAGCGGGAGACCGGGTTCTCTCCGTTGCTCCCGAAGAGCCTGCCCGCCGGATTCATGGTGAAGGAGGTTCAGCTCGTCGGCCAAAAGGATAGACGCTTCGTCGCCGTCCGGCTGGTCGACGGCCTCACCACGGTCACCGTCTATCAGTGGAAGCCGGGAACCGGGCGCAGAGGCTGGCCGTTCGACATGCCGTTCTTCCGTGAAGCCGAGGGGGTCCGCCTCTCCCTGGTCGGCGATGTGCCCAAGTCGGTGTCGGACGCGCTGCTCGACGCTTTCGTGCGGGGGTGAGGCCCGCCCCCCTAGGAACCGAGTTCTCCCCCCTGCACGTTCTACAGGTTGTAGAGAGTGCGCAAACCTGCGCTGTCCCACCCGGGAAACTCAAGGATCAGATGAAGCCATGAGCATGTGGAGATCGCTTTCAAGCCATGCCGCAGTCGCGACGCTCGTCGCCGGTCTGGCACTCGGCACTGCGGCGAGCTACTTCGTCATCCGGGCCCCGCAAAGCGGCGCCGCGACGTTCGGACCTCCTCCTGCCTACGCCACACCGATCGTCGGCGTGGAGACGCGCGGCCTCGACGCTCTGCGCGAGCTGGACCAGACGTTCGCAGACCTGGTGACGTTCCTGGAACCGAGCGTCGTGCACATCCGAACCGAGTCCAAGGGCTCGCCCGACGGAGTGTTCGACTTCGGTGCCGTCTCCGGGGTCGGTTCCGGCGTCGTCTACCGATCGGACGGGTGGATCGTGACCAACGACCACGTGGTGAACGGGTTCGACAAGGTCACCGTGGTGCTCAACGACGGGCGCGAGTTTCCGGGCAAGGTCGTGCGAACCGGCGACCGCACGTTGGACATCGCGCTGGTGAAGATCGACGCCAAGGACCTCAAGGCGGCCCGATTCGGCGACAGCCGCACGGTGCGGCCCGGACAGTTCGCCATCGCCATCGGCTCGCCGTTCGGCTTGGAGAACTCGGTCACCATCGGGCACATCAGCGCCTTGGCGAGAACCAGCCAGGTCGGTGACCCGCGCTTGGGCGACTACCGCGTCTACTCGGACCTGATCCAGACGGACGCCCCGCTGAATCAGGGCAACTCAGGCGGTCCGCTCATCAACATCAACGGCGAGGTGGTCGGCATCAACTCGGCGATCTACAGCCGCACCGGCGCCAACGCCGGAGTGGGCTTCGCGATCCCCAGCAACATCGTTCGCCTCGTCGCCGACACGCTGATCGAGAAGGGCAAGATCGTCCGCGGCTATCTCGGCTTGGTGCCCGAGAACCTGAAGCCGTACCAGCTGAAAGAGAAGGGCATCTCCGGCGGAGCGATCGTCGCCGAGCTGCCGCCCGACGGTCCCGCCGCGAAGGCCGGCCTTCAGAAGGACGACGTGATCCTGCGCATCGAGTCGCAGCCGATCACCAACCAGCAGGACGTGCGGAACGCCATGCTGCGCTTCGGCCCGGGCTCGAAGGTCGAGATCGAGGTGCTGCGCGGCAACCGGCGGATCAAGACGACCGCCACGCTCGGTTCCGTCCCGCAGGAGCAGGTCGCTTCGGTCGCCCCGAGCGCACCGCGCCGAACGCCCCAGCTGCCGAGGCTGTTCGATCGGTTGCCGGAGGATCTTCTCCGCCCGTTCGGCAACCCGTTCTCCGAGGACGAGCCGCAGACCGACACGCCCGGCCCCGACGTGCCGCCGCTCCGCTCCGGCCAAGCCGAGCTGGGTGTGACGCTGGTCGACCCGACCCCCGAGGTCCGCGACCGGTACGGCATCCCCTCGAACGTGCAGGGCGCCGTCGTGACGGACGTCAAGCCGGGATCGGTGGCCTCGCGGATCGGAATCCGGCCTGGCACGGTGATCCAGTCCTTCGACGGCAAGCCGATCCGCAACGCGGAGGACCTCGCTCAGGCGATGAAGGGCGTGAAGTGGGGAGACACCAAGCAGATCCGGTTCTCCCGCTTCCAGCGCAACGCCGTCAACACTCTCGACATGCCGGCGACGTTCCGCTGATCGCGGCGCCTGTTGGCACGGGGAGCCCTCCCGAGAAGCCTCGGGCGGGCTCCCCGCTTTCGTAGATTTCCGGTACAGCCAGATGGACCATCGGTACCCATGATGCTTGGTTTCGGCCCTGCGGAGCGGGATCTCCGGTACCGATAACAGGGACGGAGAGCATCGTGGCAAACTATCAGCGAATCGGAGAGTGGATGCTGGAGAAGGGGCTGATCTCCCCAGACCAGCTCGCTGAGGCCCTCGAACTTCAGCAGAAAACCCGCAAGCGCCTCGGCGACGTGCTGGTCGCCAAGGGCTGGATCACCGAGGAGGACGTTGCCCGGTGCCTGGCCGAGCAGTTCGACCTCCCCTTAGTCGACCCGAGGACCCTCGAGCCGAGCTCGGAGGCTCTGCGGATGGTGCCGGTGGTGTTCGCCCTGAGCCACCTGTTCCTGCCCGTCGACCTCAACGATCAAGAGTTCTTCGGCGTGACGGCGGACCCGCTGGACATCGGCGGCACCGACGCGTTGGCCCAGGCCATCGGCAGACCGGTCCGACTGGCCGTGGCGGCCCCCACGGCATTGAGGCGCGCGATCGAGCGCTGCTACGGTCTTCCCGCCGGGTGCGTGCGCTCCGAGGCCCCCAAAAGGACGGCCGCCCGCAAGCGGACCATGGATGAGCAGCGCGACCGCGCGGCCCTGCTCGAACTCCTCGAGGAGCACCAACCAGCTCCCGTCGGCTTGGTGGAGCTGAGGATCGCATGAGAAGCATCGCCATCACCAGCGGCAAGGGCGGCACGGGCAAGACCACGGTCGCCATCAACCTCTCGCTCGCCCTCTCCGAGCTGGGTCAGCGCGTGGTGCTGTTCGACGCCGATCTGCAGCTCGCCAACGTCGACGTTGCGATGAACCTGAAAGCCGAGCGCACCCTGCAGCACGTCGTGGCAGGGGAGGCGGACCTGAGGGACGTGCTGGTTGCCGGCCCCAAAGGAATGCGCGTAGCTTGCGGCGGCTCCGCGATCCGCACGCTGATGACCGCCGGGCCCAAGAAGCTGGCGCTGTTCTTCGAGCAGATCGACGCCTTGGCGACGGACACCGACTTCGTGGTGTTCGACACGGCTGCAGGCCTCGACAGCCGTGTGCAGACCTTCGTGCAGAGGGCGCACGAGACGCTGGTCGTCACCACCCCCGACCCCACGAGCGTGACCGACGCCTACGCTGCGATCAAGACGTTCCTCCGGAAGGAGCCGATGGCGAGCATCGCCCTGCTGCCGAATCTGGTGTCCGGGGAGAAGGAGGGCGAGACGCTCCACCACACGATCCAAGCGATCACCAAGGCGTTCCTGAACCGCGGGGTGGACTATCACGGAAGCGTCCGAAACGATCCCAGGGTCGCTCTGTCCATCCGCAAGCGCACCCCCGTGCTCGAGCTGGCACCCAGCAGCCCCGCCGCCCAGGACTTCCGTAAGATCGCGTCGCGCCTCGCCTCCGCGCGCCTCACGCGCCACGGTCTGGCGGCGTAGGCTCCGCCTCGGTCTCCGGCTTGGAGTAGACCTCCACCGGCTTTTCGTAGACCGGTTTGCGACGCTCCGGACCCATCTGCACGGATCCGAACCGGCACGCTTCGAGGCACGCCCCGCACACGATGCACTTGAACGGTTCGAAGTAGATCCGGCGCTCCTCGCGAACCACGCGGATCGCCCCGGTGGGGCACTTGAGCGCACACGCGCCGCAGAAGCGGCAGTCGGTGCAGTCGAAGGTGATCAGACCGCGGGCCTTCTCGAACGCCGCGCGCGGGGCCTCGGGAAACGGCCGCGTCGCCGGCTTGGAGACCGCGTTCTTCAGGACCGAGCGCAGCATTCTGGCCATAGGTTGGTCACCTCTCCGTGCAACTGATGCAGGGGTCTATCGACAGCGTCACCACCGGGACGTCGGCGAACTCGCAACCGGGTAGCACGCTGAGCAGCGCCGGAATGTTCGCATAGGTTGGAACGCGCACCCGCATCCTCTCCAGGTTCTTGGTGCCGTTGCCCACCACCATGTAGATCAGCTCGCCGCGCGGAGCCTCGACCCGCGCCAGCGCGGCGCCCTCGGGGCGGCCTTTGAATTTCGCCGCCAGCTCGCCCTCCGGGAGGTTGTCCAACGCACCCAGCACGAGGTCGATCGACTGGAACACCTCGTGGGCCCGCACGGCGGTGCGCGAGTACGTATCGCCGTCGGGGAACGTCACGGGCTGGAAAGCGAGGTCGGAGTAGGCGGCGTAGCCCGCCATGCGCATGTCTTGGGCCACGCCCGACCCTCGCAGCGTCGGCCCGACGGCGCCCAGCTCCAACGCGGCCTGCGCGGGAATGACGCCCTTGCCGACCGTGCGGCGCTTCACGGTGTAATCCCCCAGAAGCGTGTCGATCACCCGCTTGGCCTCCTCGCGGAGCTTCGGCAGCTCCTCGCGAATGGTTCTCGCTTGGTCCGCGTCGATGTCCCTCCGCACTCCGCCGATCGTGCACACCGAAATGATCACGCGGTTGCCGGCGGTCATCTCCAGCAGGTCCATCACCCGCTCGCGAATGCGCCAAAACTCCATGAACAGGGACTCGAAGCCGAACGCCTCCGCGAGCAAGCCGAGGTACAGCAGGTGGCTGTGGATCCGGTGCAGCTCCATCCAGACCACCCTCAGGTAGTCGGCCCGCTTGGGCACCTCCAAGCCCATGGCCGCCTCCACAGCCATGCAGTAGGCCAGCGCGTGGATCGAGCTGCAGATGCCGCACACCCGCTCGACGAGAAACACGTTCTGCTGGAAGTCGTTCAGCTCGCCGGCCTTCTCGATGCCCCGATGGACGTACCCGAGCGCCGGCAGCGCCTGCAGCACATTCTCGTCCTCAAGCGAGATCCGAAGCTGGATCGGTTCCGGCAACACCGGATGCTGTGGACCGAACGGGACGTTCGTGGACTCGCTCATGACGGAATCTCCTTGATGCCCCGCAGCTCGCACGTGGTCTCTTTGAGCAACGGCGGCGCATCGAACGTGTTCGTGACGAGGAACTTGCCCCGGTAATCGATGTTCAACCCCTCGACCTCGATGCCGAACAGGTCCTGCAGCTCGTTCTCCACGAGAAAGCCGCAGAGGTACACCCCGGTGATCGAAGGGAGCTTCGCACCCTTCGGAAGGAACGTGCGCACCGCCACGGTCCGCAGGTTCTCGTCGAAGAGGTAGAGGATTTCGAACCGCTCGCCCCGATCGAGGCACGACGCGGTGATGAACCGAGCGCCGCGTTCGCGATAGGCTCGCAAGGCGTCGAGCAGGCCCTCCAAGGGTGCATCCTCAATGCGCTCGACACCGTGGACCGTAGCCAGCTCGCTCATGCCGGGACCTCCGAGCCGGCTCCTCTCGGTTTCCCGTCTTGCCGCGGCGGCTTGGCGGGCATCTTGGCGAGCTTCTCCAATCCGAGGATCACGCCCTCGATGATCGTCTCCGGCTTGGCGGCGCAACCCGGCACGTACACGTCCACCGGAATGACCTTGTCGACGCCTCCAAGGCAGTTGTAACAGTTGTGGAACACGCCGCCGCTGCTGGCGCAGGTTCCCACCGCCACCACGATCTTCGGATCGAGCATCTGCTCGTAGAGGTTGCGCAGAACCCTCTCGTTGCGGCGGTTGACCGGTCCCGTCACCAGGAGAACGTCGGCGTGCTTCGGGTTCCCCACGTTCACCGCTCCGAAGCGCTCGATGTCGTACACCGGGGTCAGGCACGAGAGAATCTCAATGTCGCAGCCGTTGCAGCTTCCCGCGTTGAAGTGCAGGATCCACGGCGACTTCATGCGGGCTTTCTGAATCAGGTTCATCCACCGCCTCCGCGGGTCGCGTACAGATAAATCAGGTTCAGGATCGAGGCCGGCACGGCGACGAACCAGCCGAACCGCAGCATCCAGGTCCAAGTCAACCGAGCAGCAACATTGTCCACCACGATGCTCGCGACCAGACAGCCCAGTCCCACCAGCACCCCGGCCCACAGCGGAGACGACCACAGCAACGAGGCCAGAGCCACCAGCAGCACCACCTCGTACCAGTGGGCGAGCTCCACCAACGCCAGCGACGGACCAGCCACCTCGCTGAGCGGGCCGCGCACCACCTCCTGGTGCCCGTGGTGCGGGGAGGAGGCGATGTCGAACGGCGACTTGCGCAGTTTGATGCCGAACACCGCGACCAGCGTCAGCACGAACACCGGCATCTCGGGAAGGAGCGGCCGGCCGGTGGAGAACGCGTCCGAGGCGAGGAAGCTGCCGGTCCGCAGGTAGATGCCGACCACCAGGAACACGAGCAGAGGCTCGTAGGTCAGCAGCTGCATCAGCTCCCTCTGCGTGCCCAGCTGGCTGTAGGGGGACTTGGCGCTGAAGCCGCCCACGATGTACGCCACCGCCCCGAACGCGAGCACGAACAACATCACCAGCAGGTCGCCGCCCATCAGGACCATCGCCAGGCTCACCACGTTCGACGCTAGAAACAGAGCCAGGCAGGCGGTCTGAAAGCGGCTGGTGGTGTCGCCCTGCTTGGCGAGCAGCTTGATTAGGTCGTAGAACGGCTGGCTGAGCGGCGGTCCGACCCGACCCTGAAGCCGCGCGGAGATCTTCCGGTCGAAGCCGACCAGCAGCATCCCCAGCCAAGGGGCGACGACGACGGCGAACACGAGGCGCAGAACGGATTCCAACGAACTCACAGCGAGGCCACCCCTACCATCGCCACCAGCAGGAGGCTCGCGGCGGCGGTCATCCAAAGGTTGTGGCGGTCCTCCGAGAAGAAGCGCTCCAAGTAGGTCGGCGAGACCCGAACCGCCGCGGGCTCATCCCCCGCCCCGCGCGCGGCCAGAATCGGACCCTCCGTCGGCGGCTCGCCGCACAAATACGGCACCGCAGGCTTCCTCCGACCCGCGGCCAGCACCAACGCGAGCGCTCCGGCTATCAGCAGCGCCAGCGTGAGGCCCAGAATGGGGAACGAGCCTACGCGGCTCTCCAGATCGGTCACCGTAGCTTGGAAGCCCGGGGACCCCATCTCCTGATAGCTCGCCACCACCGGAGCCACGAAGCGCAACATCACCTGGGTCACCAACAGGCTGAGGGCGACCAGATCGGAAGAGCAACACGTCTGAAAGAGTGTAGGATTGGTTGACGAGGTTCTCATTAGGGAAACAGGAACAAATAGAAACAAACTCAAACTAATTCGTGATATTGCAACAAAAAAATTCGACTTGGCTCTTTTGTTTTCACAAAGCGCGGAATCCTCGTTGATAAGTTTTTTGGGAAGAATTCCGAATCGAATAGGATTTATGAATACAAGCCTTGGATTTTTGCTTACAAAAAGAGTTAGTTTTTGTCATCCACCGTCAACACAAAACAATTTCAGGCTTATCGAGTCTATTGGCTGTAAAGCTAATAAGATGGACTATTTCGGACTTTTGAAAGTTCCTGAAGAAATGACGATTCAGGCTGAAGTGGTATTAAATGAT
>FWPV01004191.1_pt1 | contig 31208 bp, 24 predicted proteins | sample 2228371 | NCBI WGS metagenome assembly FWPV01 (sample SAMEA103939776, study PRJEB20133) | metagenome | reverse complement strand
TCGCAGGCTCATTGCTCGCAAGTTGACCCTGGACAGAAGTGACCTCTATGCCTTCCTGGACACCGCTGCTTGAGTCTTGCGTAACTTGAGTGATATTAGGCTGAAAAGCCCAAAGCCGAAAGCTCTAAGCCTGGTGCTGTAGCAGGCTGGGTAGCGCGGAAGCCAAAGTCTATTCTGCACGGCCTGCTCGAACGGCCAGCAGCCTCCCTGGCTGCAAACCCGGCTCAATGGCAGCGCTTTTCCTCTGCCCGAGACCTGAGACTTGCAACATTTACCAGGCACCTTTGCTCAGGCACTCGGCATAGAGCGGACACCCCTCACAGCGCGGTTTGCGGGCGGTGCAGTGGTAGCGCCCGAACAGAATCAGGGCGTGGTGGACAAACACCCACTTCTCTTTGGGGAATAGGCGCTCGAGGTCGGCCCCAATCTTCTCGGGGTCTTTCTGCTGGGAGAACCCCAGTCGGCTCGCAAGGCGCATCAGGTGGGTATCCACTGCAATCCCCGGCACGCCGAAGGCCGCCCCCAGCACCACTGTGGCGGTCTTCCAGCCCACGCCGGGCAGCTCGCGTAGCTGGGCCTTGTCCATCGGCACCTGACCCCCGTGTACCTCCACCAGCTTCCGGGCCAGCAGCACCAGATTCCTGGCTTTGGCACGGTACAGGCCAATGGTCTTGATGTAGGGCTCGACCTCCTCTGGTGTGGCCTCTGCCAGGGCGCGGGCATCGGGAAAGCGCTTGAAGAGCGCTGGGGTGGCTTTGTTCACCGAGGCATCGGTGGCCTGGGCCGAGAGCACCGTAGCTACGAGCAGCTCAAACGGGTTGGTGTGGGCCAGCTCGGTAGCGGCCTGGGGGTATAGCCGCTCCATGACCGAGAGCACCTTGGCTGCTCGAGCCTTCCGGGCTTTCAGGGACTCCCGTCCTCTCCCCTGGGGCTCTTTGCTCCGGCTCTGCGCTTTTGGCGCCGGGCCTTTGGCCTTTGCTGTCGGTCTTTTCGCTTTCAGCTTGGGGCTTTTGGCTTTTAGCCCCTGGCCCTTACCTCCACCCTCGAGCCCGGACATATTTCAGTACGCCTTGGCGAACAGAATCCGCCTGCCGTAAGCGCTGGGTTTGCCGCACCGAATACAGCTTCCGTGGGCTTCGGGTTCGTCGTAGGGGATGCAGCGGGTGGTGGCGGTGGTCTCGGCCTTGATCTGCTTTTCGCAGTCCTTGTCGCCGCAGTGGAAGGCCTTTACGAAGCCCTGCTCGACCTTTTCCTTGAACACCTCGTAGCTATCCACCTCCCAGGTGTGGGCGTCGCGGAACTGCAAAGCCCGCTCGTAGAGGTCGTGCTGGAACTGCTCGAGCCGGCCCGGCAGCAGAGCCTGTAGCTCGGCAATCTGCACGGTCTCCTTGCCCCCCAGGCGGCTGGCCAGCACCGCCGTTCCGGCCTCCACGTCGCGGGGGCCGACCTCGAGGCGCAGCGGTACGCCCTTCAGTTCCCACTCGTTGAACTTGAAACCAGGGCTGTACTGGTCGCGGTCATCGAGGAAGACCCGGATGCCCACCGCCTTGAGCTGCTCGGTCAGTTGCGCCACCACAGGCAGCACGGCCTCGCGGGTCTCGGCCTTGTAGATGGGCACGACCACCACCTGGATGGGGGCCAGGCGGGGCGGCAGGATCAGGCCCTTGTCGTCGCCGTGGGTCATCACGATGGCCCCCACCACCCGCGTGGTAAAGCCCCAGGAGGTAGTGTGGACGTACTTGTTCTGCTGGTCTTTGTCCTGGAACTGGATATCGAAGGCTTTGGCGAAATTCTGGCCCAGGTAGTGCGAGGTACACGATTGTAGGGCCTTGCCGTCCCGCATCATGGCCTCGTAGCTGATGGAATAAACCGCCCCGGCAAACTTCTCCGACTCGGTTTTGGGGCCTTCCCAGCCGGGAATGGCGCACCAGTCGCGCAGCACCGTGGCATATACCCCGGCCATGCGACGGGTTTCCTCTTCGGCTTCCTCCTGGGTGGCGTGGGCGGTGTGGCCCTCCTGCCACAAAAACTCGGTGGTACGCAGAAAGAGCTTGGTTCGCAGCTCCCAGCGCACCACGCTATTCCACTGGTTTAGCAACTGGGGCAGGTCGCGGTAGGTGCGAATCCACTTGGCCCACATGTGCCCGATGATGGTCTCGGAGGTCGGGCGCACCGCCAACGGTTCTTCCAGGGTCTCGCCCCCAGCCTGCGTTACCACGGCCAGCTCGGGGGCAAAGCCCTCCACGTGTTCGGCTTCTTTTTGCAAGAAGCTGATGGGAATGAAGAGGGGAAAGTAGGTGTTGGAGTGTCCGGTTTCCTTAAACATCCGATCCAGCTCGCGCTGGATGTTTTCCCACAGGGCATAGCCGTAGGGCTTGACCACCATGGTCCCGCGTACCGGGCCATAGTCCACCAGGTCGGCTTTGAGCACCACTTCGTTGTACCACTCGTTAAAATCTTGGGATTGCGGAATGAGGCCTTTGTCCTTCGCCATACCGACCCATCATAGCGGATGTTGTGCAAAAGCTGCGTTTCCAGCGAAAAAAGTTGGCTGTAACGAATCCAGCCTTTATGAAACGTCTAAGTAACCTTTATCAGTAACCAAAACAGCGCCCCGAGCGTCTAATATGGTTAACGTTTTCAAAACTGAATTCACAGAAAGGAGGTTTACCCACACTGCTCATATAGTCTTCCAACCGAAAACCGCCCTAGAGGTTTTATCTGCTTTTTTTGGCAAAAGGAGATATCATGCGTAAGACACTATTGTTACTGGGGGTGGCGGGCTTACTGTCGGCCTGCGGAGGTCTGAAGTCAAGCCAGCCCACCCCTGAGGTCATTGCAACCCTACCCCCTCAACCCACGTCTTCTACCATGGTCAATGAGACCCCCACGCGCTGGTTTGTGGAGCTTTCCGGGGGGGCTGCTTCCGATGGCATCAGCCTACAAAGCGTTCAAGCCCAACAGGCGACCTTCCGCCAGGCTGCCCAGGCTGCGGGCGTCAAAATCCTTTACACGTACACCCAGCTGGTCAATGGCTTCTCGGTGGAAGTACCCGGAAATGATCGCAAGTTGCTGTACACCCTGCCGGGGGTGGAGGGCGTTTATCCGGTGGGGATGTACAAGCTACCCCCGCGTGAGGCAGCCAACCCCGATCTGGCCAGCGCCATCACCCAAACCGGAGCCGATATTGCCCAAAACGACCTGGGCCTCACAGGTCGGGGCGTGAAGGTGGGCATCATTGACTCCGGGATTGACATCCAGCACCCCGCCTTTGCAGGCCGAATTGTGGACGGCTACGACTTTGTGGGCGATACCTACGATGCCTCGGACCCTACCAAGTCCACTCCGGTTCCCGACCCTAACCCCGACGACTGTGACGGCCACGGCACGCACGTAGCGGGCATTGTGGGTGGCAAGGACAGCCAGATTACCGGCGTGGCCCCCGAAGTTAAGTTTGGTGCCTACAAGGTCTTTGGCTGCGAGGGCTCCACCGGGGATGACATAGTCCTGGCTGCCCTCGAGCGGGCCGAGACTGCCGGTATGGATGTGGTCAACATGAGCCTGGGCTCGCCCTTCGGCTGGAGCATGCTGGGCAAAGCCATCACCAAGATGGTCAAGCGCGGCACCGTGGTGGTGGCCTCGGCTGGCAACAACGGCAACCTTGGGCTGTTCGCAACCGGCGATCCCGCCGCTACCGAAGGCGTTATCAGCGTGGCCTCCTTCGACAACGTTAGCGTGAATGCCCAAAAAGCCATTGTGAATGCCACCAGCAGCCCGCTCGGCTACCTGGTGATGGGCGGGGCCGAAGCCCCCCCCACCAGCGGCACCAGCGCCGAGGTGGTCTGGATTGGCCGCTCCTGCAATGCTGATGCCCTGCTTGCGAACCCCGCTGGCAAGGTGGCCCTGATCGAACGCGGCGTCTGCACCTTCAACGAAAAATATCAGAAGGCGGTTGCCGCCGGAGCGGTGGGCGTCATCATCCACAACAATGCAGCAGGCCTCTTTGCGGGCGGTGGCATTGTGGGCGCTCCGGGGGTCTTCGGTATCAGCATCTCGCAAGCCGATGGCCTGGCTCTGCGCGCTCTCACCTCTCCCACCACGCTAACCTGGACACCAGACACTACTCTGGTTAGCAACCCCACCGGCAATCTCATTTCCAGCTTTAGCTCCTGGGGTCTCAGCCAAGACCTGAAGCTCAGGCCCGACCTGGGCGCACCCGGCGGCTTGATTCGCTCGGCCCTCCCGCTGGAGCAAGGCGGCTACGGCATTTTGAGCGGTACCTCGATGTCGGCACCGCACGTTGCTGGCGCGGTAGCGCTGCTGCTCGAGGGCAACCCTGCTTTCTGGGGTCCGCAAAAACCCAGCGAGGTGCGCAAATATCTGCAGAACACTGCCATGCCCAAGCCCTTCGCCCTGGCCCCGGCGAGCGGTTTCCCGGAAACCAGCTTCCGTGAGGGTGCCGGGATGATTGACATCGTGGCGGCGGTGCAAAACCGCGTGACTGTAACGCCTTCCGCCATTTCCTTCGCCGAAAAGGCAGGAGCCCACACTGAGCGTCTGGTACTCAAAAACCGCAGCAACGTGCCGCTCATCTACCGGCCCACCCACCTGGCAGGCCCCTCGGCCACGGGCAGCATTTATTCGCCTAGCTTCAACACCGCAGCCGCCACGGTCAGCTTTAGCCACACCCAGATCACCGTGCCGGCCAGGGGCGAGGCCATCCTGACCGTGACCATCACGCCACCGTCAGGCCTGGCTGCCAAGAGTCTGTATGGGGGTTACATCTTCCTGAACCCGGTGGGTGCGGGCATCAAGATGAACGTGCCCTACGTGGGTATGCCGGGGGGTTATCAGGCCATTCAGGTACTGACACCGGCGGCCTCTGGCTTCCCCCTTCTGGGCAAGCTTAACGCCGCAGGCACCGCATTCGACATCCTGCCTGGCGGGGGCACCTTCACCCTCCAGGGCTCCGATGTGCCGCAGATTCTGGCACACTTCGAACACGGGGCCCAAGCCTATGAAATGGTCATTCTCGACGCGGCCACCAACGCGCCCATCCACTCCAAGTTCAATCGCGCTGACTACGGTGAGTACCTCCCCCGCAACTCCTCGGCCAACGGCTTCTTCGCCATTGCGTGGGATGGAACCCGCATCACCAAGTACAAAAACGAAGACATCTACGGCAACAAGATTCCGGTGCCCAGTGAGTTCCAGGCTGTACCCAACGGGCAGTACAAGCTGCAAATCCGGGTGCTCAAACCCACCGGCAACCGTAACAACCCTGCCGACTGGGAAACCTGGACTTCGCCAGTTATCACCCTGGCCCGTCCGTAAGCCCCGAACCCTTTCCAGAAGACCCGCCTCGGCGGGTCTTTTTTGCGTATGCTAAAGGCACATGGAACTGCGCGGCCCCCGCATCCGGCTCCGCTCCCCCCGCCCGGAGGACACCGAGGCGCTGTTTGCCCTGATGTCCGACCTCGAGCTGGCCCCTTTTGTGTACTGGAACCCCCACCAGAGCCCCCAGGAAACCTACGAGTACCTGGAACGCCTGCAAGCCAGGGAAGGCTTTTTCATCATCGAGGCCGAGGGACAGCCCGCCGGGGTGATTGGGCTGCACCTGGACTGGCCCAACAAGCTGGGCGAGACCGAGACCTGGCTGGGGCGGCCCTACTGGGGCACCGGCCTCAACACCGAGGCCAAGGTGGTGCTCTTCGATTTTGCCTTTGGGCCCTGGGACTTGCGCCGCATCCAGGCCATTGCCCACGTGCATAACCCGCGCTCGCAGCGGGCGCTGGAGAAGCTGGGCTTCCAGCGCGAGGGGCTGTTGCGCCGGTGGCGCTGGATTCGCGGGGAGCCCTGGGATTTTTACATGTACAGCCTGCTGCCCGAAGAGTGGATGTCAAGCCGGCCACCTATTTTTTACTAGCGTAACCAACGTCGTTACACGCCCGCGATAGGAGTACCAGGCGCTACAATGGGGGCTAATCCATCCTGTGCCGGAAGAGCGTATGTCCACGCCTGCCTGCTTGTACCTGCTGGACGAGCCCCATGTGCGGGTGGGGGACGTGCGCCACGACCTGACCCCCTCGCGCCCGGTACAACTGCTGATCTACCTGGCTTGCCGGGGGGAGTGGGTGGGCCGCGAGGCGCTGGCCGCTTTGTTCTGGCCCGATAGCCCCGAGGAGGAAGCCCGACACAACCTGCGGGTGGTGCTGCACCGGGCCAGGGCGCTGCCCTGGGCCGGGGGCCTCGAGGTCGAGCGGGAACGGGTGCGGCTCTTAATGGACACCGACACCGCCCACTTCCGCCAGGCGCTAGGCCAGGCTGGCTGGGAACAGGCGGTGCGTCTGCATCGGCGGCCCTTCTTGCAGGGCTTTCCCTTACAGGACGCGCCCGCCCTGGACGACTGGGCCGCTATAGAGCGCGAGAGCCTGCAGGAGGCCTGGCAGCAAGCCGCCCGCCACCATGCCGAGGCCCTCCAGCAAGCCAAGCAGCATGCCGAGGCCTCCCGGCTGCTGGCGGAAATTCTGCGGCAGAACCTGTTGAGCGAGGACATCGTGCAGGACTACCTGCGGGCTGCCTACCTGGCCGGGCAGCGGGAGGCGGCCCTGAAGCTCTTTGAGCGCTTTGTGCAGGAGCTGAGACAGGAGCTGGGATTGGAGCCCATGCGGGCCACCCAGGAACTGGCCCAGGCCCTGCGGCGGAGTGAGCCGCTTCAAGCAGCCCCACAAAAACCGCCGCCCAGGATTCCCCTCGAGGTGCTGCGCCCGCCCCGCCTGGTAGGTCGCGAGGCCGAGCAGGCCCGGCTAGAGGGCTCTTCGGCCCTGCTGGTGCACGGCGAACCGGGGGTGGGCAAGTCCCGCCTGCTGCTGGAGGTCTTCCCCCAAGCCCCGCTCCTGCGGGCCCGCGAAGGGCTGGAAAACGTGCCCTTCTACCCGGTGCTGGACTACCTCAAGGCAAATCTCGCCAACCTCCCAGACCTGGGCCCCTACCGCGAAGACCTGGCCCGGCTGCTGCCGGAGGTCTACCCCGGCTTCACCCCGCCCCCTGCCGAGCCCGGCAGCGCCAAAGCCCGGCTGCTGGAAGCCCTCTCCCGCGCCCTGGCGCCCGACGGACGGCTGCTGTTCGACGACCTGCAGTGGGCCGACGAGGGCACCCTGGAGCTTTTGCTGTACCTGCACAGCCGGGGCCAGCCCTGGGCAGGGGCCTACCGGAGCCACGAGGTGGGGCCAGCCCTGGCCCGGGTACGGGAGGCCCTGCGGGGTAGCGGGGTGGAGGAACTGGCCCTGGAGCCGCTAAGAACCGAGTCCGTACAGGCCCTGCTGGCCGATTTGATTGGGGTGGAGGAAGGGCCCCCGGTTTTCTCCGGCTGGCTGCACGGCCAGACCGGTGGCAACCCCTTCTTTGCCCTCGAGACCCTCAAGGCCCTCTTCGAAAACGGGGTGCTGCGGGCCGAGCAGGGCCAGTGGCACACTGACCTCGACGAGGTGACCCGCGACTACAGCGAGCTGCAAATCCCCCCCAAAGTAGCCGAGGTAATCCGCCGCCGGGTGGGCCGCCTCTCCGAGCCCGCCCTGCGGGTGGTGCAGGCCGCCAGCGTGGTGGGCGAGGGCTTTGGCCCCCGGCTGCTAGCCGGGGTGACGGGGCTTTCGGAGTGGGCGGTGCTGGGGGGTTTGGAGGAGGCCGAACAGGCTGGGATTGTTGCCGGGGAACGGTTTGTCCACGATGTGCTCAAGCAGGGCATTTACCAGGGCCTGGCCCCGACCCGGTGCAAGGCACTGCACGCACGGGTGGCCGAGCGGTTGGCCGGTCAGGCGGAGCCCGAGGTCGTGGCCGAACACTGGTTCAGGGCAGCCTCGCTATCGGATGCTGTGAGCTACTGGCTACTCAGTTCGCAGACTTACCTGTCGGCCTCCTTTCTCGAGGAAGCCATCCGGATTCTGGAGCGGGCGCTACCCCACGCCAATGAAGCGCGCAAAACCGAAGTGATGGCGAATCTTGCGCGAGCTTATCGCGAGCTGGGTTCGCACAATAAAGCCGAATCGCTGGTGAGTCGGATACTGCAAAGCCAGCCCCCGTTGCGATGGAAAGTTGAGGCACTGGTTGAACAGGCCTGGATTCTGCTCGGGCAGGGACGGCTCGAGGAAGCCCAGAAGGTAGTACAGGAGGCGGAAGCTTGTCTGCAAGACCTGGAGCCTGAGCCGCTGGAGGAGGGGTCGCTCGAGCTATCCCTTATCAAGCTACGCTCCAACCTGGCTTTTCGCCAGGGAGATTTCGCTGCCTCGGCCCAGGTTCTCGAACCCCTTGTGACCCGCCTGCGCCCTCAGGGCCCCTCGGTGGCCCTGGCAGGAGTGCTGGTTAGCCTGGGCAGCGCCTTCGATAACCAGGGGGACAGCACCGCTGCCATACCCATCCTCCAGGAGGCGCTCGAGGTAGCCCAGCAGGTAGGCGCACGCTACTATCAGGTGGATGCCGCCAATAACTTATTGGGTTGTCTGGTTCGGCTGGGACGCACCGAGGAAGGCCTGAGCGAGGCCGCCGCAGCCCTGGCCCTGGGCGAGTACGAGGGCAGTGCGTTTCTGCGGAACAACCTGGCAGTGGCCTATCTGTCACTCGGGAGAGAAACAGAGGCTATCAGGCTTTTTGAGCATATCGCCCACCAGGCCACCGATGCCATGCTGCGGGCGCTGGCCTGGGCTCGGTTGGCTGATCTTTACCAACGCCAAGAGTTGGCGAACAGGGCCGAGGATGCCCTGGGCAAAGCACTGGACATTGCCTGTGGCATGGATCCCAAAGCCGCCCCAGTTCGCCTTGCGCTGGTCTTGCTCCAACAAGGCACGTCGGCCCAGCTTGCCCGAGCCAAACCCATCCTCCGTGCGGTGGAGGTGGAAAACCTGCCCATGCCGTTCAGGGAGCAGTATCTCCAGGCCCTTGCCAGGCGCGGCTTAGAGCCTTGAGACGCCGGTGTAACGCTTCCCCCCTACCCTACCTTCCATGACCCCCAGGCTGCGCCAGAGCCTCCTGGTACGGGTGTACACCACCCCCGGCCCGGACGGCTTCCCCCGCTCCACCTACCGCGTACACGACCTGAAGACCGGTACCGAGGTGGAGCTGGCTACCTGGGAGGAGCTGCGGGCCTACCTGCAGCGCCGCTGGCCGCGCCGGTTGCGCTGAGACGGTGGTGTAACGCTCTTTCCCTACAGTGCCCCTCGAGGCTCCCCCAAACCCAAGCCGGGGCAGTGCTCAGGAGCAGAACTCAGGAGGTGAATCATGCGGCCTTTAGTACATTCGGTAGCAGGACTATTGCTGGTGTTGCTGGTGGGGTGCGGCAACCGCCCAAGCCCAGACACCGGTCCGCAGGTGTTCGTGGGTGAGATTGCGGGCAGCGATGCCCTGATTGCGCTGGTGGTGGAGCAGGGGCGTTTTCTAGCCTACAGTTGCGGGGGCCCGGATAGCTGGCAGCAGCTTACCGGCTGGTTCGAGGGCGAACTGCAGGGCGGCAGCCTCCCGGCCACCACAGGCAGCTATGGCCTGGTGCTGAAAGCCAGTTCAAGCGGTACAGGGTGGAGCGGTACCCTCGAGGCCGAAGGGCAGACCCGCAGCTTCAGCCTTGCCCTAGCCAGACCAGACAGCCCCGCCGGGCTCTACATCCTGGACAACGAGGCCCGCGAGGCCGGGCTGATCATCGCTAACAACCTCAAAACCGCGGGGGTCTACTACGGCAAGCAGAGCGGCGTTACCGCCACCGTGCAGGTCAAGGACGACCTGGCGAAGATTGCCACCCGGCCCACCCAGCTCACCGTGACCTCCCCGGCCTACGGCGGCAGCGAGTTCACCCTGAGCAGCACCACCAAGGTGCAGGCCACGCCGGTCGAGCCCCGCCTTCCCATCCCTGTGAACCTTCACCGCTTGGCCGCCCAGATGCTGGAAGAAACCCGCGGCAGCGAGATGGCCCCCGACTGGAGCAGCACCGCCCGGCTGGCCGGCACGGTGCGCCCCTTCTATCGACCGGATATCGCAGCACCAGCCTACTTCGAACTACCCGTACTACCGCAGGGGTTCATTCTGGTTTCAAATGGCGAGCACGATTATCCGATTGCTCACTGGAGCGATACCTTTACCCTCTCAAAGAGCCTCGAGGCTTCAGTCAAGGATAAGGGTCAGACCTCAGCCCGCTACTATAAACTCGACACTTTGTTTTATGTGGCCGAGGATAGCCAGGGTAACCGCATCGCCAGTTATGGCAATGAAATCGCGCAGATTGTGGGGGTCTCGTTCAACCAGACCGAGCGAACGGTTGTCGCCACCGCTACACCCCAGACGCCCCAGCCCGAGGATACCGACCCCACCAACTCGCGGTTCGTGATTCGACAAGACCCCCCGCCTAGCATCGCCTTCAGGCCCTGGGGCTCCTGGCGCGAGCAAAAAAGTGGGTTTGCATCGGCCTATGCCCCCTGGCTCAGACGGCTTACCGAGCGTGCAAAAAGCGACTGGGAGGTTGAAAAGGCCATTCAGCGCAATGGCGAAGCGCTGGTTGCGGGAAACAAGTACGAGGTAGCTACCCTCTACCCGGATGTGAAGTTTCGTACTGACCGGGACGTGAGCGCCCATATCACTTTGGAACTCAAGAAGTCCTCCGATGCCAGAGTACCCGACACGCTGGTGATTTCGGTGCGGGCCAGTGCGCCAGAGAACACCGCCTTCGGCCTTGAGTTGTCGTACCGCAACGGTGTGACCGAGATGCTGCGCTACACCGTGGTACGACCCCCCGCTGTTCCGAGCGGCGTTCACGTCCAGGCCGACGACTGGAGCCGGTGGACCTACCACAGCGCGGGAGGCAACAGCGATCAGCGTACCTACTGGCAGGAAACCCACCCCACCAAGGGCTGTCCTACGGGCTGCGGCCCGGTGGCCTGGGCCATGCTCTTTGGCTGGGCCGACTTCAAGGCCGCTCAGGATCACCCCCGCTGGAAGAATCGAAGAGGTATCTACCGCGAGAACGGAGGCCGGACTGGGGGGGCGGTTGCGCCCAAAGTTATGGATCAGGGCATCCGCAACGTGATCCTCGAGCTGAACCAGGCCATGGATACCTACTGCTTTGTGGGCGGGGGCCTTACCGAGCCCTGGGACATGATCGGGGCCTCGGGCTACCTCGAGGGACGCACCGCGGCCAGTCTGCGCACCGAGTACAGCGGGGTGCTGATTCCCACTGACGGCTTACGCACCCGTGCGCAGGATTCCATTCGCAGGAACGACACCCCCGCCGTCGTCGGGATCGGGTTGGCTCCGGCGCACTACCCGCTGGCCTACAAATACCGCTACCGAACCCGCCTGATGGTCGGTATTGGGCCGGTTGACATTACCGAGTACCAGTATCAGTTCAAGGTAAACCAGGGCTTTGGGCGTATATCGCCCACATCCAACGAGCCCATCACCGAGTGGATTCCAGCCGATACCTGGTTTGTGGGAGAAATCCTGCCTTAGCCCTGCCAAACCAACCAAACCCCGCCCCCAAAGCGGGGTTTGTTGAGCTTCCAAGTTTGCTCGCTCAACACCACCTCATCTCAACCGTGCCAACCTGGCTGGTCTCTGCGCTTCAAGAAACCCAGATTTTTGGTATTTTGGTTATATGGAACTGGCCAAGCTCAGCCGCAAAGGGCAGGTCTCCATCCCCCGCAAGCTGCTGCGGGCGCTGGGGATCTCGGGCGAGGGCTACTTTTTGGTGGAGCTCTCCCCCGATGGGAGCATTCTGCTGCGCCCTGCCGGGGTCTACCCCATAGAGCTGTACAGCCCTGAGCGCATACAGGAGTTCTTGCAGGAGGACGCCCTAACCGAAGAGGAGCGCTCCAGGCTCCATAACCTGTCGGAGCGCTGAGCAGTGCGGCTCTTCCTGGATGCCAACGTGCTCTTTGCCGCCGCCTGGCAGGAGGGCCGCTCGCGCGCGCTGCTGGTTCTGGCCCGGCAGGTGGGGTGTACCGTGCTCACCTCCCCGCATGCGCTGGAGGAGGCCCGGCGCAACCTGCAAGCCCAGCGGCCCGCGGCCCTGCCGACCCTGCAAGCCCAGATGGCCGATCTGAGCCTGGTGAGCGAGGCACCAGCAGAGCAGCTCGAGAAAGCCCTGCAAAGGGGGCTCCCCCTCAAGGACGCGCCCATCCTGGCTGCGGCCTGGGCAGCCGGAGCGGAGGTGCTGGTTACGGGTGATCGGCGGCATTTCGGCCACCTGATGGGGCAGCCGGTAGAGGGGCTGCGGGTGCTCACCCCTGGAGAAACCCTGGCCGAGCTGATACAGGCGCGGAAAACAGAGAGCTAGGGCCTGGGTTTTCTACGCCACCACCCACCCATGCTGCTCGAACAGGGGCCCGTACTCCTCCGGCACAAAGAGCCGGTCTTCGGGGTATTCAACCTCCACGTACCGCTGGGGCCGCAAGAGCCGGTGGCTGGGGTGGGCCAGGTCGATCACATAGCGCTGCGGCGGCTTGCCGGCGGTCAGGTAGCGCAGCTCGAAGGCCAGCAGCGTTAGGGGGTTCTGCGCGTCGTAAAGCCCCTGATGTTGCGCCCGGCTCTGCTTGACGGTGGCCCGCGCCCCTTGCAGGGTGCGGGAGGCGTTCACCTCGGCCCAGAAGTTCGCGGGCTGTAAGACCGCACCGAAGGGGGTTGGTTGCTCGCGGAAGGGGTCTATGTTGGGCCAGATGAAATAGGGGCTGGCCTGGGCCCCTTCCAGCAGGCGGGTGTTGTAGCTGGCCCGGCGTGGCCGCTGGGGGGTGGGGTTGGGCACATTCGGCGCAGCAAAGCACAGCAAGCGCCCGTAGCCGTCGAGCACCTCGCGGGCATAGGCCAGGTAGAAGCGGAAGCTTTCGGGGGTTTGCTGGTAGAACTCGAGGTCGCCCTGCACCAGGGCTTCCAGGGCCAGGGTGGCCGCTTTGGCATGGTGGGCGTGGTTGGCGCTCACCCCCGGCTGCACCCGCGCTTGCAGGTGGGCCCGCAGGGGGGGCTCTAAAGCGGTTGCCATTGCCTCTAACTGCCCCTGCAAAAAACCGTCCCAGCTCGGGTCGGCAATGCCCACATAGCGCTCGCTGCCGTCGGCCTGCCTGCGAAAGAGCCCCTTTTCCGGCGCATCCACCCCCAAAAAGCGTAGCGCCAGGTTGGCCAGCGCCCGCGTGGCGATGGTGTCGCCGTCGCTCACCGCCTGTTTGGGTGAGCCGATGCCCTGTCCATAAACCATCAGGCCCGCATTACCCACCAGAAAAGCCCGCCCGCCCCGCAGTTCCCGTCGTACCAGTTTGTCCTCGGTCATAAGTCCTCCTAGCCACCACCCGTAAAACCCTCCCCATTGTCCGGTTCACTGAAAAGTGCTCACCCCCACTCCCAGGACCAAAATACCTGGGTCTGCACAATATAATTACCCTCGTAAGGTTATCAGCGTCCTGCGCCTGAAGGCTTCTTTCCCCAGAGCTGGTGTATCCGTGTATGCCTCTGGCTCCGAAAGGAGTGAGTATGAAAACCAAAATTCTCCTGTGGCCCCTTCTTCCGGCCCTCCTATTTGCTTGCCAGTCTGCCAGCCCCCCCGCTACCTTTCTAATGACCCTGAACCCGCCCAACCCCACCCTGACGGTGAACCAGGGAAGCAGTGGCAGCCTGGCGGCAATCTTCACCCCCCAGAACGGTTTCAGTGCAACGGTTAGCCTTGATTTGGTGCGGCAGGACGGCACGGCAGCTCCCGCCGGTTTGAGTCTATCGCCCATAACCGTTCCGGTAAGTACCAACCCCACCAACGCCACCCTGAGCCTGAGCGTGGGGGCTTCCACCCCCACCGGCACCCACGCCCTGCGGGTGCGGGCGGTCTCGGGTTCCATCCAACGGGAGGCTAACTTTAGCCTGGAGGTACCCGTTCCCGGCTTACAGCTCAGCTTAGGGCAGGGCCTCTGGAGCCTGACCCGGGGCGAAGCGGTCACCTACTCTTTGACCCCTTTGACCCTCACCCCCCAGGGCGGGTTCAACGACACGGTGAACCTGGTGCTGGAGCAGCAGAACGGCACTCCGGCCCCGGCCAGCCTGACCCTGAGCCCCAATACCGTGCCGGTCTCGGGGAGTGCACCCATTACGGTCAACCTGACCCTTGCCAGCAGCACCGACACCCCCACCGGCCCCCACGCCCTGCGGGTGCGGGCAGCGGGGGGTGGGTTGAGTACCATCTGCGGCAGTCACTGTGTCGGCTTCAACCTGTATGTGGGGGCCAGGGGCGAGCTAGACCCCACCTTCGGCAGCGGGGGTAAGGTACTCACGCCAGTGGGGACGGGCAATGACTATGCCAACGCCCTCGTCCTCCAGCCTGACGGCAAGCTGGTGGCTGCAGGCTGGGGTGACGACGGTGGCACTGGTGTCTTTGCCCTGGCGCGCTACCTCCCGAACGGCAGCTTGGACACCTCCTTCGGCAGCGGCGGCAAGGTGGTCACGCCGGTGGGGACGGGCAGTAGTGGAGCCAACGCCCTCGTCCTCCAGCCCGACGGCAAGCTGGTGGCGGCAGGGTGGAGCGTGAGCGGCGACAACGACTTTGCCCTGGTGCGCTACAACCCTGACGGCTCACTGGATACGACCTTCGGCAGCGGGGGTAAGGTGATCACGCCGGTGGGGACGGGCAATGACTATGCCAACGCCCTCGTCCTCCAGCCCGACGGTAAGCTGGTGGCGGCAGGGCATAGTTGGAACAGCAGCACCCGCAGATTTAACTTTGGCCTGGTGCGCTACAACCCGGATGGGTCGCTGGACACCACCTTCGGCAGCGGGGGGATGGTAGCCACCCCGGTGGGGACGGACGATAACATAGCCAAGACCCTCGTCCTTCAACCCGACGGTAAGCTGGTGGCGGCAGGATGGAGCGACGATGGTATAAGCAACTCCTACTCTACCCTGGTGCGCTACAACCCGGATGGCTCCCTGGATACCAACTTTGGCACCAGTGGCAAGTTGATCACATCGTTGGGCCCGAGTTCTAGTGCTTACGCTTTGGTCCTCCAGCCTGATGGGAAAATTTTAGTAGCAGGGTACAGCTTCAGCGGCACCAACGGAGATTTTGCCCTGGTGCGCCACCACCCCGACGGCAGCCTGGATACCTCTTTTGGGAATGGGGGCAAGGTGGTTACGGACATCAACACAGGCAGCGATTTCGCCGCTGCCCTGATCCTCCAGCCCGACGGCAAGCTGGTGGCGGCGGGGAATAGCTACGACGTTGCAGGCAGAACCTACTTTGCCCTGGTGCGCTACTACCCTGACGGTAGCCTGGATACCTCCTTTGGGAACGGGGGCAAGGTGGTTACGGGGGTGGGCTCGATCGAGGACGAAGCTCACGCCCTCGTCCTCCAGCCCGACGGCAAGCTCGTAGCGGCAGGAGAAAGTGAAGGCAGCAGCAACACTGTCTTTGTTCTGGTGCGCTACTACTAGCCCCGCACCTTGCTTCCTGGCCCCGCCCAAGGGCGGGGTTATTCCTTGAGACGCTGGTGTAACGCTGGCCTCCTATTCTGCTGGCAATCGCCCGGCACCCTGCTTCTTACGCATGGGCAGATTTGCCAAAGGAGGCCACATGAAACCCTTGATCTGGACCACTGCTAGCCTGCTCATTGCCGCCCTCTGCGCTTGCGGCACCACCAGCCCCAACCCCGGCAACCCTAGCCCCGGTACACCCAACCCGCCCGACAGCCCCGGTGGGCTCGGCTTCAAGACCGCCTCCCTGCTGCCCGAAAAGCTCAAGGACCTCGAGCAAGAACTTTCGCCCCTGCTGGTAGAGCTGGTCGAGCTGGCCCGCAGGCTGAGCCGCAACAACAGCACGCTTACCGGCACCCTCACCCAGAGCGGCAACACCTTCAGCTACAGCGCCACCCCCAACAACCGCCTGCGGGTGGTCTGGAGCGATGGGGTGGTTTACGAGTTCGCCATCGCACAGTTCCAGGGCAACCTTAGCAGCGGGGCCGGGGCTTTCTACAAGGGCAACCACCTGCTCCAGTACACCGCCTCGCTCGACCCCGACGGCGAGCTGGGCCCGGTGAACCTGAGCCTGCGATCGCAGCGCCAGGGCCCCAACCTGAGCGAGAGCCTGGGCGGCAGCGCCACCTTTGAAGGGCAGGCCCACACCCTGAACCTGAGCTATGCCCAGGTGGTGCTCTCCGACTTTGGCCCCGGCTCCATCGAGTTCCGCTACCAGGACACCCTAGAGGGCAGCCTGAGCGGCCCCAGCTTGCAGATGCAGGTAAATGAGACCTACGACTTCCGCCTGGTGGGCTCGGGTAGCCTGGTCATGCAGACCATCCGCACCCTGAACAACACCTGGAGCGAGGGCGGTCAGCAGTTCCGCCTGCCAAACGGCCTCATCAAGCGGGTCTTCCGCGATGGCAACCCCACCGAGCCGGACTTCTGGACGGCCTCGGGCGACCTGCTGCGCGGGGGGGTGCGGGCAGGGGGGTTTGGGCAGCAGTTTGTGGGGAGCAACCTCGAGCAGTTCCTGGACACCCCTTCCGGGCGGGTGCGGCTGGGGGCCTTCCGCTTCTGAGCTTGTCAACCCCAGGGTCAGGGTGCAACACTGAGCTTCCAAACCCAAAGACGTGCAACACCCGGTTTGTAAGGGAGGGCGTGGTGAGACGAAAATGGCTGGTTCTCGGGCTGGTACTGGCACTGTTGGCTGCCTGTTGGGGCGGCTCCCCCACTACTCAAGGCACCTGGGACAACTCGAGCTGGGACGCTGCCACCTGGCAGTAGGGAGGCAATTATGAAAGGGCGCAATATCTTCTACTTTGGCCTGGGAGCACTCCTGGTCGCCACCGGATTGTACGGCCTCTCGGTGGGCAACCTGACCACCTTCACCGCCGGTACCCCCATCCGCTCCAGCGAGGTGAATGCCAACTTCAGCACCCTCAAGGCCGGCATCGAAGCGCTGGAAACCGACAAGCAAAACCGGGTAACCGCCACCTGCGGTGAGGGTAGCAGCATCCGGGTGATTAATGCCGACGGCACTGTGGTCTGCGAGGTGGACGACGGCGGGGCCGGAGGGGGTGGGGACATTACCGCCGTGAATGCCGCCGAGGGCCTGAGCGGCGGGGGCACCAGCGGCGATGTGACCCTCTCGCTGGCCGATGGCGGGGTGAGCACCGCCAAGATTGCCAACGGGGCCGTCACGGCGCCCAAAATTGCCGCCAGCTCGGTGGACTCGAGCAAAATCGCCGATGGGAGTGTAGCCGCCGCCGACCTGCAAAACGGCGCCGTGACCGCAGCCAAAATTGCCGACAATGCCATCAACAACACCAGTCAGGTGGCTGCGGGTTCGCTCGAGCTGAATGATCTCAAGCAACTCGGGTCAACAGGTGTTGGTTTTGCCCCTTTTACCATCCCAGCCCGCTCTTGTGTGGCTCTACAGGTCAATGCTTCTGGTACCCAGGTCGGCGACATGATAATCACGGTTCCAGGCGGGAATGCCTTTCCAGCAGGAACCTACACCCTGCCCACCATCGTCGAGGTGGCGGGGCAGGCAGGCCTGGTTTTTTGCAACGGCACGTCCTCCGACATCACCCACAATTTTTCTGTCTCTCTCAGGCGTATCCCAAATTAGATGGTTTTGCACACCGGCAGCTAGCGCATTACCGGGCTTGTTGCGAGCAAAGGGCCTGTCCATCGGTAGAATGGGCACATGGACATGCTTCCGGTGATTGCCGAGTTGTCGCAAAAAACCCCTTCCAAGATTCTGCTGGTCGTGCTGGACGGCGTGGGCGGGCTGCCGCAAACGCCCGGTGGGCCCACCGAACTCACCGCAGCCCACACCCCCAATCTCGACGCCCTGGCAAAAGAGAGCGCTCTGGGCCTCCTGACCCCGGTCTATCCGGGCCTGGCTCCCGGCTCAGGCCCCGGCCACCTTTCGCTCTTTGGCTACGACCCCTTCCAGTACCTGGTGGGGCGGGGGGCGCTCTCGGCCATCGGAATTGGGGCCGATTTCCAGGACGGCGACGTGGGGGTGCGCGGCAACTTTGCCACCCTGGACGCACAAGGCCTGGTGGTAGACCGCCGGGCAGGCCGGCCCAGCGACGCCGAAAACGTGCGGGTGGTGGGCAAGCTCAAGGCCGCCATCACCGAAATTGAGGGGGTTCGGGTGAGCTTCTACACCGAGTCCGAGCACCGCTTTGTGGTGATTTTGCGCGGGGCCGGTCTGGGCGAAAAGGTGAGCGATACCGACCCCCAGAAAACCGGTGTGGCCCCCCTCCCCTCGCACCCCCACGATCCAACCGACGCGGCCAGCGCCAAAACCGCCCGCGTGCTCAACGCCCTCACCGCCCGCATCCGGGAAGTGCTGCAGGGCGAGCCGCAAATTAACGGCGCGCTCTTCCGGGGCATCTCCGAGAAACCCCGGTTTCCCAGCATGGCCGAGGTCTACAAGGTACGCCCGGCCTGTGTGGCCAGCTACCCCATGTACAAGGGGGTGGCCAGCCTGGTGGGCATGGACGTGCTGCCGGTGGAGGGGGCGGAAGACGCCCCCGAGGGCAAGGTCAAGGCCCTGCAAGCGCACTGGAACGAATACGACTTCTTCTACCTGCACTTCAAGAAAACCGACAGCACCGGCGAAGATGGCAACTTCTCGGAGAAGGCCCACAAGGTGGAGCTATTCGACCACCTGCTGCCCGAGCTGCTAGCCCTGAAGCCCGACGTGCTGGCCATCACCGGCGACCACTCCACCCCCTCGGTGCTGAAGGCCCACTCCTGGCACCCGGTACCCCTGCTGCTGCACGCCCCCCTGCTGCGCAACGACCCCGCCCAGCGCTTCACCGAGGACGAAGCGGCCAAAGGAAGCTTAGGCCACCTGCGCGGGGTGGAGCTGATGCCCTTGCTGCTGGCGCACGCCGGCAAGCTGCAAAAGTACGGGGCCTAGCGATTGCGGGCCGGGCGCAGGGCGGTCTGGGTGGGCAGGCGGTAGCCGTGGTTATCCGGCGCGTCGTCTGTGGCGGCGGTAATCACCCGGCCCGAGCGCAGGCGGGTGCCCTCCCCCACCAGCCAGACCGCACCCCAGGGGCGGTAGGTGCTGGTCAGGGTGTCCTTGGTCACCTTGCCGCTCGTGAAGCGAATGGTGCGGTAGACGTTCACGGTGGCCCCCTCGGCGGCCCAGTCCACCTGCACAAAGCGCTGGGCGGGTAGCTCCGGGCTCACGATAAAGCGGGTGGGCGGGGCCGGGGTGCGGCTGATGGTAACCGGGTTGCTCCAGGTGATTTCGCGGTCTTTGGTACCGAACACGCGGAAGGTGAGGCGGCTGCCGCTCACGCTGCTCTGGATAAGCAGGTGGCCGGGGGTGTCGTTTTTGAATTTGAGGTCGAGGGAAGGCAGAAACACCGCCGCATCGAGGCCGGTGGGCTGATAGTAGCGCACCTGATAGCTGTGCGGGCGGCGCTGCACGATGGGCAGCCCGGAGAAATAGGCCGAGCGGAAGAGGGTGGTGGAGACCTGGCACATACCCCCGCCCACGCCCTCCACGGTTTGCTCACCGGAAATCACAAAGGCTTTTTTGAAGCCGGTGCGCTCGGAGACCTCGCCCATGGCTTTGGCAAAGGAGAAGGTCTCGCCGGGGGCAATCAGTACCCCGTTCAGGCGGCTGGCTCCCAGGGTGATGTTGTAGCGACGTTCGTAGGAAGAGCCACCAAAGGAAGTGGTGGCCTCGGCCAAGAGCTGGCGGATGCCCAGGTTGTAGTAGTAGGGCGCACCCCTGGGGTGAAGGGTGTGGGTCACCGGAAGCACAAACTCTGTCTGCCCGGCTTCGACGGCCCCCTTGTAGCGTTTTTTGGCCTCGGCTACCGCAAAGCTGTGGCCCATCTGGTCGGCGAGCACCCAGTCCTTGAGGGTCTCGTCGTAGAACCAGCGGGCCTCCTGCGCAGGCCGGGCGGCTTTGCTCAGCAGGGTTTCAAGCTGGCCCACCCCGCCAATCTTGATGCGCTGCGGGCTGCCCACCGTAACAATCTGGCCCTTCTCGATGCGGTTCTCGAGGGCGTAGTAAATGCCATCGGGCCCTGCCAGCGCAGCAGACATCCATAAAAAAATAGCGAGGGCGGCTGTCCTCATATAGTTAATCTAAACCAATTCTGTGTAAAAGATATGGCATTTTGCCAACGTAAGGCTTAATGGCGTGTTCATCGGCTTTAGCAAATGGGGTCTTGGGGTTGATGTCGCAGGTCTCGAGTCTCAGGTCGTTAAGGCGTTGCAGCAGAAGCTTGCAGCTTATTATCAAACCCATAAGAACCCCTTTCCTTCTCCCCTTTTGGGAGAAGGTGGCGACACCCCACCAACGGTATAAAAAATAGTGTCAGCAACGTCATTGACCACGTCTGGGGGTGTCGCCGGATGAGGGGGTTTAGGAACGATAACTATCGAGGTAAAGTCGGTACTAATGGCCTCGAGCATGCCGCATTACCCAGTGTTCCAGCACCTCGGCATAGCGCTCGGGGGACAAACGCGGCTGGCTATAAAACCCCGCCCTTATGCGCTGCCGCTGGGCCTCGAAGAGGATCACCGCCGCCGCTACCGACACATTCAGGCTCTGCACCATGCCCATCATGGGAATCTGGATATGCCCGTCCGCTAGCTCGGCGGCTTCCGGCGAGACCCCCCACTTTTCGGTGCCCAACAAAATGCAGGTTGGGCGAGTGTAGTCGGCCTCGCGGTAGTCCACCGCCCGCTCGGAAAAGTGCGCGGCCAGCACCCGAAACCCCTTTGCTTTCAGGTGCGCAATCGCCGAAGCTGTGCCTTCGTGGATGTTGAGCCCCACCCACTTGGCCGCCGAGCCGGAGGTCTCGTTGTAGGTTTTGCCCTTCAGCTCGAGGCCCTCGGCGCCCTCGAGGTCGGGAATCCCATGCTTGGCCGGAATCGCATGGGCCTCCAGCACCCCTACCGCATCGCAGGAGCGCAGGATGGCCGAGAAGTTATGGGGCTTGTGCACCCGTTCCATCAGCACCGTCAGGTCAGGCTGGCGTCTGTCCAGCACCGCGCGCATTTTGGCAAGGCGTTCCGGCGTCACGGGGGTTCATTGTAGAGCGCTCTTCACATATTTTGAACCATCTGAACTTCAATAAGGCTTTGTCCTGGACAGAGCAGTGACCGCCGCGAAACTCGAAACCCAAGCACCCGTGGGCCGGGCCCGGCCCACGCCTGGGTGCGTAACATGCGTCTGGGCCCAGACGCATTCTCGTTTTCGCGGGCGGTCACGTCTGAGAAGAGCGCGATATAGTGCCAAAATAGCGGTATGAAAGCCATCGTGGTAGAACAAAACGGCCCCCCCGAGCACCTGCGCTACCAGGAGCTGCCCGACCCCAGCCCCAAAGCGGGCGAAGTGTTGGTACGCACCACCCTCACCAGCCTCAACTACGCCGACGTGCAGGCCCGGCGGGGGGGCTACGAGGCGGGCTCGCCCCCGCCCTTCATCCCTGGGCTGGATGCAGTCGGAATCGTAGAGGCGCTGGGAGAAGGGGTGGAGGGCCTGCAGGTAGGGCAACGGGTGGCGGTGTTTGCCGCCGGGGGTTCGTATGCCGAAAAGGTGGTTGCTAAAGCAGTACTCGCCTACCCGGTTCCCCCCGAGCTGCCCGACGAGGCGGTGTCGGGCCTCACCGCGCTGGTCACGGCCTACAACACCCTGACCTGGGCCGGGCGGTTGCAAAAAGGCGAAACCGTGCTGGTACACGCCGCTGCCGGAGGGGTGGGGAGCCTGGCAATACAGATGGCCAGAGCACTGGGCGCCGGACGGGTCTTCGGAACCGTGGGCAGCCCCGCCAAGGCCGGGTTTGTGCGCAACCTGGGGGCCGATGAAGTGTTGGGCTACGAGGGCTTCGCCGAGCAGGTTCTGGGCCTTACTCAGCAACAAGGCGCCGACCTGATCCTGGACTCGGTAGCCGGCGAGGTCTTCAACCAGGGAATGCAGTGCCTGGCCCCCTTTGGCCGACTGGTAATCTACGGCCACGCCAGCGGGCAGGCTGGAACCTTCGAAACCAGACCCCTGCACCGCCAGACCAAGGCTGTGGTGGGCTACAGCAGCGGGCACTACCGCCGCAGTCGGCCCGAGCTGCTGAGGCCCACGGTGGAAGCGGTGTTTGAGCTGCTAAAAGCCGGGAACATCCGGCTGGAGATTGGGGCCCGGTTCAAGCTGGAAGAGGCCCACAAGGCCCACACCCTGATGGAGAGCCGCCAGAGCATGGGCAAAATTCTCTTGTATCCCTAAACCTCCCGCTCGGTGCGCGAAAGGGGCCAGCTGGACACCTCGGCCAGCGCGGCTATCTCCTCCGGGCTCAGTTGCAGGCGAACCGCCGGCATCAGGTCTTGTAGTTGTTGCACACTGTTGGCCCCAATGATGGGCGCCGTCATGAAGGGGCGCGAGAGCAGCCAGGCCAGCGCTATTTGCGCCGGGTGCGCCCCGTGCTGCTGCGCGATTTCCAGGATTTTGTCCAGGATCTTCCAGTTCTGCTCGCTAAAGCGCCCACTGGCGATGCCCTGGGCCCGCACGCTCTCGGGCAAGGGCTGGTCGCGGCGGTACTTGCCGGTCAGGAAACCACCGGCCAGGGGGCTATAGGGAATCACCCCCAGGCCGTAGGTTTCGCATACCCTGGCCAGTTCCCGCTCGAAGTTCATGCGGGTGGGCATGGCCAGGCTGTACTCGGGCTGGATAGACACAAAGCTTTCCAGGCCATGCTTGTCCGAGGCCCACAAAGCCTGCATCAAGCGCCAGGCCGAAAAGTTGGAGCTGCCAATATAGCGCACATAGCCCTTGCGCACCAGGTCGGTCAGGGCCGATAGGGTTTCTTCGATGGGCACCTGGTTATCTATCCAGTGCACCTGGTAAAGGTCGATATAGTCCACCTGCAAGCGGCGCAGGCTGTCCTCCACGGCCCGCATGATCCAGGCCCGCGACAGCCCCTCGCGCTGCAAGGGGTGGTTGCGCCCTTCGGAACCGCCGGGCCCCATGGCCCCGCGCACCTTGGTGGCCACAATCACCCGGTCACGCAGCCCCCGGCTCTTGAGCCAGCGACCAATAATTTCCTCCGAAACCCCACCGGGGTTGCCCGCGGCCCAGGTGGTGTAGATATCGGCGGTGTCTATCAAATTGCCCCCCGCTTCCACAAAGGCGTCCATAATGGCAAAAGCCGTGGGCTCGTCGGCAGTCCAGCCAAACTGCATGGTGCCGAGGGCGATGGGGTGAACAAACAGGCCGGATTTTCCCAGTCTACGGTAGCTCATAGGGCTCGATTCTACGTCGGCCATGCCCCAGGTAAAGGGCACTGGCTCCTATACTGAGAGCAGCCATGCAATGAGCATGTATCAAGAGCAGCCCATCTTTCGGCAGTGCAGTAGGTGACACCGACTTTAGCCGCGTAGCCCACTTTCAACGATACCCACGATGAAAGTGGATGGTGATTTTGAAACGTCTACACCTACTTCCTACCCCCCCACCTCCTGGGGTATGCAAGGTGTTCAAGCAAAGATGGCATGAAGGAGACCCTCCCCTACCCCTGGGGGAGGGGTTTTTCAGTGAACCAAATCCGGTCAGGTGGAGGCCGGCAGGGTATGGGCGTTGGCCCGCAAACGTTCGATGAGCGGGCGCAGCAGGTCGCGCTTGAGCTTGAGCGACTGCCGGTTGACGATGAAACGAGCGGTGGAGTGGGCCAGCACCTCGAGCTCCGCCAGACCCGCCGCCCGCAGGGTGGCCCCGGTCTGCACCACGTCCACCACGGCATCGGCTAGCCCGGTAAGGGCGGCCAGTTCGACGTTGCCCGCCAGTTCGATGATGTCGGCGACCATGCCCCGTTCGCGCAAGACCTGAGCGGTAAAGCGTGGATACTTGGTGGCCACCCGGCGGATGGGGCCGGTGGCCTGGGGGTGGCGAATCAGCGAGAGGCGGCAAGCACCGGTGCCCAGGTCCACGGGCTCGTAGACATCGCGCCCCGACTCCAGGAGTACGTCGTTGCCCACCACCCCCACATCGGCAATGCCCAGGTCTACATAGGTGGGGACATCGTGGTTGCGGAGCTCGAGGATCGCCACCCCCCCCTCCTGGCCGTGCAACAAAGCCCGCTCGTTTTCGAGGGTCGGTAGGGCCAGACCCGCTCCTGCCAGGGCGTTGTACCCATCGGCAAAGTTGCGCCCTTTGGGCAGGGCTACGACCAGCGTGAAGCGTCCCCGTATCATCCGAGCTTTCTTATATCACAAACCATCCGGTAAGACTCAGGCAAGCACGGGGAAACCAGACTGCCCTGCATAACCTTGACGCATAGCGCATAAGGCCGTATATTAAATCTATCAGCCCCGAAAAGCGGGGGTTTTTTATTTAACATGGCCAAAGAACGCCTGGACAAAGTGTTGGGACACCTGGGGGTGGGCACCCGCAAGGAGATCCATAAACTGGCTCGAGCGGGCCTGATTACCATAGACGGCCAGGTTATCACCGACGCAGCCTTCAAGTTTGACCCCGCTTTGTCGCGCATTGAAGTGGCAGGCGAAGCGCTGGTTTATCAGACTTTTTTTTATGTAATGCTCAACAAACCGTCGGGCTATGTCACCTCCACCAGAGACCCCCACGGCATTCCTATCACCGCGCTATTGTCCGAGGAATGGCAGCGGAGCGACTGGATGCCGGTAGGCCGCCTGGACAAGGATACCGAAGGGCTCTTGTTGCTGACCACCGATGGCGAGTTGCTACACCGCCTGACCCACCCGCGCTGGAAGGTTGCCAAGCGCTACTACGTCGAGCTGGCTGCCCCGGCCACACCCGAGGATGTAGCGGTGTTTGCATCGGGCACACTTGAACTCGAGGGTGAGCCGCTCCAGCCTGCCGAACTCTTTATTGGCCCCGACCCCCACAAGGTGGAGCTGGTAATCCGGGAAGGCAAGTTTCACCAGGTCAAGCGAATGTTCGCTGCCAGGGGCAATCAGGTGACCTATCTCAAGCGGGTTGCTTTTGGGCCGCTAAAGCTGCCCCCCGACCTCGAGCCCGGTGCATTCCGCCCGTTACGCCCCCAGGAAGTAGCCGTACTGTATGGGATAGTGGGAATGCAGCAATGAAACAGTGGCCTTTCTCCGTTGAAGTAAGCCCTCTCGGTATCCTTTGCACAGCACGAGCCTCACCAAACCCCACCTTCCCCAAAAACCCCGAGGCCGATTACTCCTCCGCCGCGCCAATGCTATGAATTGTATAGCGAAACATGGTTGGCCGCCGAAGATGGGCTAGAGTAGGCCCTTGTATGGAAGCCGTTAGTGAGCGCCTTCTCACGGTCAAGGAAGCTGTGCTGACCCGCCGCAGTATTCGCAAATTCAAACCCGAGCCCATTCCCCGAGAGAAGCTGGAGGAGATGCTTTCCCTGGCCATCAAAGCCCCCAGCTCCAACAACCTTCAGCCCTGGCGGGTGGTGGTGGTGCAGAACCCCGAGCTCAAGGAGCGCTTGCGGGAAGCTGCCAACAACCAGGCCCAGGTAAGCTCGGCACCTGCGGTATTCGTGGTATACAGCGATATGAAAGATACCCTCGAGCGGGTCGAGGAAATCTTCCACCCTGGTTTTTCCCAGGAGCAAAAGCAGACCAGGGCCGCGAATATGCGTAAGGCCTGGGAAGGCAAAAGCGACGAAGAACGCGAAAACTGGGGTAAGGCCCAGGGCTTCATTCTGCTGGGTTTTCTGATGCTGATTGCCCGTTCGTTTGGTTACGATACCGTGCCGATGGGCGGCTTCAATGCGGCCAAGGTCAAGGAACTATTGGGCTTGCCTTCGCATGTGGCCATCACGGCCTTGTTGCCCATTGGCGTTGCGGATGAAGCAGGACGTGAACACCACCGCCACAACCTCGAGCGCGTGGTGCAGTGGCAGTAAAAGTAGAAAGGGTGTTCTTATGGAGAAATTTGCTCTAGGCTAAGAGCATGTACGATCTTCTGCTGTCCATCCACAACATCGCCCGATGGCTGGTGCTGCTGGCTGCCATTTATCTAATCTATCGAAGCCTGAGCGGGCTCAGGAGCCGCACCTATGAGCCCGCCGATCGCCAGGCCGGCCAGATTTACACCGGCTTGATGGATTTGCAGCTGGTACTGGGCATCTTACTGCTAATTTTGAGCCCTCTGGTACAAAGCGCATGGGGCAACTTTGGCGCAGCCATGCAAAATAGCCAGACCCGCTTCTTTGTTGCCGAACACTGGGTGTTAATGCTGGCAGCAGTGATCCTGGCGCATGTGGGCAGCACCCGCGTCAAAAAGGCTACCGAGGCCTTGCTCAAACAACGTCAAGCCTTGATCTGGTATGGGCTGAGCCTGGCATTGATGTTGCTAGCCATCCCCTGGTGGCGACCCTTGCTACGCCTGGGATAACACCCGATTCAACAAGACATCATCGCACCCTTCACGGACGTGGCCGCCCGCGAAAACGAGAAGAGACCAGCAGACGTGCCTCACCGGGGTGAGGCACGCTTGTCTGCGTTGCGTCGGGGCCCAGATCCTTGGTGTGCAAATCCAGATTGATGAAGAGCGCTCTAATACAGCGTCGTAAAGGAGCCTATACATTCTGACGTACGTTGGCATGAGCACTCGCCAACCAATCTCCCAGGTGGCGGCCGTCATTGCGAGGAGGCTAAAGGCCGACGAAGCAATCCAGAAGAAGTTTGCCAAACTACCGGCTGGGTAGGGCGATCTGGATTGCTTCGCATCCTGCGGATGCTCGCAATGACTTCCCGTATTCCAGTGAAGATGTACAGGCATCTATACGACTGTGTACTAGCAGAGCCGTTGAGTTGAAAAGACCTTGACCCAGCAACCTGGTTTGTACACTTCAATCACTTCTGGTAGCGGTCAGGCGTGGGATTTCGGGTCGGAAATTGTCGAGCACGATAGGTAAAACGTCACGTACAATAACAGTGGTTTTGAAGCAGATCGGCCAGAGGCTATGGCTATGAACTACCGTCCCCTGATCTGGGCCATATGAGCCTTTTTCACCCCTCCCCAGACCCGCAAACGCTGTGCCTGCGGGTGCAGGGGGTAGTACAGGGCGTGGGTTTCCGCCCTTTTGTGTTTCGGCTGGCCCAGGCCCTGGGGCTCTCGGGCTGGGTACGTAACGACCTCGAGGGGGTGCTGATCGAGGTCTCCGCCACCCCCGAGGTGCTATCGGCGTTTGTCCAGGCCCTGCGCGAACAGGCCCCCCCTGCCGCCCAGGTCGAGCGGATAGAGGTTGTTGAGCGCCGTCCGGGAGGCTTGCCCCCCGGTTTTGCCATCCTCGAGAGCGAGGCCAGCGGCCCTATCACCGCCCTCATCTCCCCCGACCTGACCCTGTGCCCGGACTGCCTGCGCGAGCTCTTCGACCCCGCGAACCGCCGCTACCGCTACCCCTTCATCAACTGCACCAACTGCGGCCCGCGTTACAGCATCATGCTGCAACTGCCCTACGACCGTCCCTTCACCACCATGCGGGCTTTTGCGATGTGCCCGGACTGCGCCGCCGAGTACCACGACCCCCTCAACCGCCGCTTCCACGCCCAGCCCATCGCCTGCCCGGTGTGTGGCCCACAGGTGCATCTGTGGAACGCCCGGATGGAGCCCATTGCGTCCAGACACCCGGCCATTGCAGAAGCCGCACGGCTCCTGCGCGAGGGCCAGATTCTGGCCATCAAGGGGCTGGGGGGCTACCACCTGGCCTGCGATGCACACAACGCAGAGGCCGTTGAAGCGCTGCGAACCCGCAAAAAGCGCCGGGCCAAGCCCTTTGCGCTGATGGCCGAGGACACCGAAGCCCTGCACGGCTACGCCCTGCTAGACGCGGCGGCCCTGCGCCTGCTGGAGAGCCTCGAGCGGCCCATCGTACTGCTGCCCAAAGGCCCCAAACCCCTCCCAGAAGCGCTAGCGCCCGGCAGCCCCCACCTGGGCCTCATGCTGCCCTACACGCCCCTCCAGCACCTGCTCTTTGCCGAGGGCGCCCCTCCGCTGCTGGTCATGACCAGCGCCAACCGCTCCGGCGGGCCTATGGTCTACCGCGACGAAGCGTTGGGCAGTCTGTCCGGCCTGGCCGATTGTTTCCTGGTGGGCGAGCGGCCCATCGCCCGTCGGGTGGACGACTCCATCGCGGCGCTGGCCGATGGTAGGCCCCTCCTGTTGCGCCGGGCTCGAGGGTTCGCCCCTGCGCCCATCCTGCGCTCAGAACGCTTCCAGCGGCCCATCCTGGCCCTGGGAGGTATGCTCAAAAATGCCATTGCACTCAGCACCGGGGGCCAGGTATTCGTCAGCCAGCACATCGGCGACCTGGAAGAGCTGGAAGCCCGCCTGGCCTTCCAAGAGACCATCCACGACCTGACCCAGATGTACCGGGTCAACCTGGACGAAACCCTGGTGGTGCACGACCTGCACCCCGACTACCCCTCCACCCAGTACGCCCTGGAACTGCCCGGCCCCAAGCAGGCCGTCCAGCACCACCGGGCCCACATTGCCTCGGTGCTGGTGGAGCGGGAGCTCTGGGAAGAGGAGGTGATCGGCTTTGCCTTCGATGGCGCAGGGCTCGGAGAGGACGGGGCCATCTGGGGCGGGGAGGTGTTCGCCGGGTCGCTGGCCCAGGGCCTCTCGAGGGTGGCCCACCTGCGCTACGCCCCCCTGCTGGGTGGGGACGCTGCTGCTTCATTCCCGCCCCAGGCTGCGGTGGGGTTTTTGCAGGAACTATCGGGCTGGGAGGCCCTTCTACCCGAACGCCCGGTACAACAAGGCAAAAGCCTGCTGCGCTCGAGGCTACCCATGCCCCTCACCAGCAGCATCGGAAGACTATTTGATGCAGTGGCCGCACTCCTGGGCTTTCACACCCGACAAGACTACGAAGGCCAGGCCGCAACATGGCTGGAAAACCTGGCCCGCTCGAGCCCACCCCTGCCCGACCAACTAACCCTGCCCATCCGGCAAACCTCGGGCCTGTTCGAGTGGGATTACCAACCTTTGCTCCAGGCGGTTCTGGATTTACTGAAGGCCCGCACCCCCAGCACACTGGTAGCCCGGCATTTCCACGCCGCCCTGGCCGATGCCGTCGTGCGCATGGCCATAACCCTCCACCCCACCCACCCGACCACCCGTGTGGTGCTTTCAGGCGGGGTGTGGCAAAACCAGCTTTTGCATCAGCTAACCCTTAGCAAACTGCGTTCAGAAGGCTTTGAAGTATTCTGGAACCAGAAAGTCCCTCCTGGCGATGGCGGCCTGGCACTCGGACAACTGGCACTGACCCTGGACTCGGTTTGAGCTTGCCCCACAGCGCACCCTGATCCAACCTACCCATTTGGGACTTTTTTCCCTAGCGCATCCGGGAGTTTGGCTGTAAAAAGTAATCAACCCACTTATGGTGGGCATCCATAAACGCCTGCGGGTTCCCCTCCCTAACCCACAGGCGTTATTTTTTGTGATCGAGCTTTCGCCCGAGTGCAACTAGCATGGTCTACGGCGACAGCAAGAACATGATGTTTCAATCCTCACTCGAGCTTTCGCCCGAGTGCAACTTACGTTGCTGGGGGAAACCACATCGGGGGCTAATGTTTCAATCCTCACTCGAGCTTTCGCCCGAGTGCAACTAGCCAAGGGCTACAGAAAGTGAGAGGATTATGAGAGTTTCAATCCTCACTCGAGCTTTCGCCCGAGTGCAACATGAAAATAGTAGATAGCATAACCGATGTAGTGATTGTTTCAATCCTCACTCGAGCTTTCGCCCGAGTGCAACCTTTCCAGTCTCAATCTGTCCAGACGGCTCAAGACAGTTTCAATCCTCACTCGAGCTTTCGCCCGAGTGCAACCTTTCCAGTCTCAATCTGTCCAGACGGCTCAAGACAGTTTCAATCCTCACTCGAGCTTTCGCCCGAGTGCAACAAAACTAGACAAATTACACTTAGTTTGTGCCCGTCAGTTTCAATCCTCACTCGAGCTTTCGCCCGAGTGCAACGTAGTACCAAAGGCTGGACCAGCGGCTGCGGTGTAGGTTTCAATCCTCACTCGAGCTTTCGCCCGAGTGCAACGCATTACAATGCCATAGTCCACCGCAGGGCGGAGCAGGTTTCAATCCTCACTCGAGCTTTCGCCCGAGTGCAACGCCCGATGACCCCGTTGACCTGGTGATGTGGTGGGGGTTTCAATCCTCACTCGAGCTTTCGCCCGAGTGCAACTACCATTTACGTAAAAGTTGCCCTTGATTGGTTTGTTTCAATCCTCACTCGAGCTTTCGCCCGAGTGCAACCCCCGCCTCCCCCCGGCTTGGGCGCAGCAGTTTGCGTTTCAATCCTCACTCGAGCTTTCGCCCGAGTGCAACGCTGATAGCCGAGGGCGAGTACAGCAGCGCCCAGGTGTTTCAATCCTCACTCGAGCTTTCGCCCGAGTGCAACGCCTTGCGGGCGGCGGGCGAGAGGTCGGGCCAGAGGTTTCAATCCTCACTCGAGCTTTCGCCCGAGTGCAACATACAAGCCAGATTTGCCCCGAATGCGGCAGCATCAAGTTTCAATCCTCACTCGAGCTTTCGCCCGAGTGCAACATGTTGCCGTTGATGCTGATCAGGGCACGGGGGTTTCAATCCTCACTCGAGCTTTCGCCCGAGTGCAACCTGGAAACGCCGCCAAAATCGAGGTCTGCATTCACGGTTTCAATCCTCACTCGAGCTTTCGCCCGAGTGCAACCTTCCTGGAGGTCATGCGCGACCGGGCCGGGCAGTTTCAATCCTCACTCGAGCTTTCGCCCGAGTGCAACATTTGGTGGGGTTGGGAGAGACGCCGTCGCTGAGGTTTCAATCCTCACTCGAGCTTTCGCCCGAGTGCAACTAGCCATTCATCGTAGACATCGGCTACAGCCTGCTGTTTCAATCCTCACTCGAGCTTTCGCCCGAGTGCAACAATCGACGGCTTGCGACCCGCTCCTACCAGAACCAGTTTCAATCCTCACTCGAGCTTTCGCCCGAGTGCAACCGCGCCGGTAACCAATAACAGCGCGGCCTGGCCTGTTTCAATCCTCACTCGAGCTTTCGCCCGAGTGCAACGTTGGCGATAACCCACGAAGCCCCCTGGGGCACCACGTTTCAATCCTCACTCGAGCTTTCGCCCGAGTGCAACAGGGTCAGATAGCCTGCTCTACCCCTATACCACAGTTTCAATCCTCACTCGAGCTTTCGCCCGAGTGCAACTAGCCGGCATTGCCCCGGGCATCCACCCCGTAGACGTTTCAATCCTCACTC
>FWPV01004188.1_pt1 | contig 31219 bp, 21 predicted proteins | sample 2228371 | NCBI WGS metagenome assembly FWPV01 (sample SAMEA103939776, study PRJEB20133) | metagenome | reverse complement strand
AATCCGTAAACAAGCTCTGGGGAAGCAGCGAGAGTAATATTTGGGGAGTAGGACCAGGAGGTACAATAGTACACTATGATGGATTTGCCTGGTCCAAAATAGATTTTGATATAAATTACAGGTTTGATGCAATAACAGGTTCCAAGCAAACAGGGATAGCTTACGCAAGTGCGACAAGCCCAGAGTTTAACACAATAATAGTAGAACTCAAAGGCAACTCTGCAACAACCATTTACAATAGTGCAAATGATCCTAATAAACTCAAATCTTTCAACTTAAAATTGCTGGACGAGAATAATCTATTGCTTGGAAGAACAAACATATGGAAGTTTAACAAGAATACGGCTCAAAGCGAGATAATGTTAAACCTCAAATACGGATACTCGGTACTAAATTTATCAGTATGTAGTCCAAAGGATATATATTATTTCGTTGATAAATATGGTGACGGAATAGAGTTAATACATTTTAATGGTAAAAGATATATTGAACTTACTTTTTCCAATTACACCAACAGTATAAACGGGGAATCATTTACAATTAAGGATTTGGCAGTAATGGTAGGTTTTATAAATAACAAGGGATATTTAGTAAAAGTAAAAAGGATAAAGTGACAGAATAAAAACACAAATTAAATAATAAATGGGTGGTGTTTGCGGCACCACCCTTAAACAGAAAACCCAAAGCCTGGTCAGCTTTTTGTGGCTGTCACGGTCGCACCGTGACAGAAAAAGTTAATTTACTTTCCCTGGTTGTCAAGAACCATTTCTTGACAAAACAATTTTTGAAACAAAATATTTTCTCCCCCAGACAAAGCTTCATTGCTTGCAAGCGGAGTTTACATTTATAAACTGCAGGCAGGACAAAGTTTTGTGGCATCTAAAAAAATGCCGCTTATAAAATAGATTTATTAATTCAGCAAGTACCTTGCCCCTGAATTTAATTTTCTTTCAAAAAGCCCGATTTTAGACTCAAATCGGGCTTTCACTTCATTGCAATCCCTTCATTTTGAGGTTATATTTGTAAGTTTATTTTTCAGGAGTTTTTTAGCAAAGAATGATTTTCCACAAAAATTTACTTTATAATCTTTTTATAGCCGCAATTATTTTTGTTCAGCCATTATTTTCACAAGTAATTTTCAGAGATCTTCCAAATTATAAAATCACCACTTCCGATCAGCTTTTTTTTGATATTACTGATACAAGAAATGTCATTCCATTAAATGGAGTTTGGTCTGTTTATCCTGCCGAGAATGAGAAGCGGGAAAAAGTTAAAGTGCGTGTGCCATCTATTTTTGAAGGCAAAGCAGAATTAGTATTTGAAAAAAATTTTTCTTTAACGGGAAGCCAATTAAATAACAATCAAGTAACTCTCAATTTTTTTGGATTAAATTATTCGGCTGATATTTCGGTCAATAAAGTGATCATTTATCGTCATCCGGGCGGAGAGTTTCCATTTAGTATTTCTTTACCGAAAGATATTTTAAGATCAGATAAAGAGAACATCGTTTCCGTTAAACTATATTACGAGCTTGATTCCCGAAATACGATTCCGGTTAAGCAAAGATTTCTTTTTCCACAAAACTTCGGTGGAATTTTTAAAGATGTTTATCTTCACTTAACTCCTAACATTAGTATCAAAAATTTTCAGTATAAAACTGATGTTGATTTAAAATCCGGCAAAGCTGCAATTTCAATTGCTTCAATAATTGATAATAAAGAATTCAGAAAGGCAAATGATTCATCAGGAGCTCAGACTATCTTTAGTTTGAGAACAAAAATATTTTATCCTGATGGTAAAACCAGCTCAGATTTTGAGAATAAAAATTTTACTCTTAAACCGAACAAGCAAATTGAGATAAGCAATAGCATTACAATAAATTCTCCGGTTTTATGGAGTCCTGAAAATCCCGCCTTATATATTGTCAGATCAGAATTATGGCGCGGAGATACGAGAATAGATATTCGGGACCAAAGTATCGCAATTTTCAAATTGGAATCAACAAAAGAAAATCTATTACTTAACGGTAAAGATTTTAATTTATACGGTGTTACTTACGTACCATCTTATTATCAGTACGGATCTCTTTCATCTTATGACAGAATGGAAAGTGATTTAGAGAAGATTAAACAGGCAGGATTTAATTCCATAAGATTTTCCAAAGAGATTCCGCATCCTTACTACATGAGAATTTGCGAACAGATTGGATTATTTGCATTTGTTGATTTACCAATTGCAAATTTACCTGAGGCGCTTGCAGGATCACAGAATTTTTCTGTGAGAAGCAGAAATTATCTTTCCAGTATGATGAAAGCTTATGAAAAATATTCTGCTATCGGCGGATTTGGATTGGGATCATCTTATTTATTAAAATCAGATGAGCACAGAGCGTTGCTTACTGATTTATCCACTCAGATTAAGAAGACAAGAAATATTTTAACTTACGCATCCTTTGCTGATTTCTCTGAATATCAAATAGAAAATCTTGATTTTTATGGTATTGAATTTTTCAATCAACCACCTTCTGAAAAGCAAAACGAAACAGATAACCTTATATCCAATATCGGACCCGGAAAACTGCTGATAGGTGAAGCAACATACACAGTAAACGTCGGTCAGACTGATGGTTATGTAAACAAATATTCTTTTGAAGCACAGGCAAAATTTATTGATGATGTTTTTAATTTCTTTGAGCAGAATAAACTTTCGGGATTTTTTGTAAATACAATGTATGATATTCGGGGAGATTATCCATCACTTACCAACGGATATGATGCAGATAATAAATACAATATTGGTTTAATTGATGAAAACAGACAGCAGGAAAAACTTGCATTTAAAGTGCTTTCTGCAAGAATGAAAAACACCGAAAAAGTTACAATTCCAATTGGAAGTGAAAAAGATGATGCGCCGATGATATTTATAATTACAGGTTTGCTGCTCGCATTGTTGATGGGAATTCTGGTAAATTCAGGAAGAAAATTCAGAGAAGATGCCTCACGAGCTCTGCTTCGTCCTTATAACTTTTTTGCAGATGTCAGAGATCAGAGAATTATCTCGGCTTATCACACACTGTTTCTGGCTGTAATCGTTTCATTGGTTGCGGCATTAATTTTTGCCAATTTATTCTTCTACATAAAGAATAATGTTTTTGCGGAAAAATTATTTGTTTCTTTCGGAAGTCCTGGCTTACTATCGGGAATCAGCTATCTTGCCTGGCATCCTTTTAACTCTTTAATCTGGCTTTTTATAATCGTAGTTATTTTGATGATATTGACTACTATTGTTATTAAAGCCGCATCGTTTTTTGTAAGAACAAAAGTTTATCTCTCAAGTGTTTTCTTTACAGTAGTTTGGTCTCTTCTTCCAATGGTGCTGCTGATACCAGTTGGAATAATACTTTACAGATTATTAAACGCACGGGTAGGAAACGTTTATATTTATTTATTTTTAATTTTATTCTATGCGTGGCTGCTTTACAGACTTTTCAAAGGCATATCTGTAATCTTTGATGTAAGACCGGGTGCAATTTACTTTTACGGTTTGCTTTCACTATTCGGTTTGCTTTTGATATTCTTTATTTACTACGAAGTAAACAATTCAGTTTTCGATTATCTTAAATTGACATTAAAACAATTCAACATTATCGGTTAAAAAAGTTTGTATTTATCAAAACTTGAAATATTAGGTTTCAAATCCTTTGCCCAGAAAACTGTGATTAATTTTAATCAGGGAATTACATCCATCGTTGGACCGAATGGCTGCGGTAAAACAAATGTTGTTGATGCTTTAAGATGGTGTTTAGGTGAACAGAGAAGCGGTGTTTTAAGAAGTGATAAAATGGAAAATGTAATTTTTAACGGCACGGCTACACGTAAACCAATGGGAATGGCAGAAGTATCCTTAACAATTGAAAACACCAAAGGCATTCTGCCAACAGAATACACGGATGTAACTATTACCCGCCGTATTTTCAGATCAGGTGAAAGTGAATACCTGTTGAATAAAAACATCTGCAGATTAAAAGATATTACAAACCTTTTTATGGATACCGGAATTGGTGCTAATGCATATTCTGTTATCGAATTAAAAATGGTTGAAACGATTTTAAGTAATAAAGCTGAAGAACGCCGGACAATGTTTGAAGAGGCTGCGGGTGTAAATAAATATAAGCTTAGAAGAAGATTAGCACTCCGGAAACTTGATGAAGTTAAAGCGGATTTAAATCGTGTAAATGATATTGTTTCTGAAGTAGAAAAAAAGGTTGCATCATTAGAAAGACAAGCACGAAAAGCCGATAGGTTTAATGTCTTAAGTGCTCAGCTGCGAGAGCTTGAGATAGATTTATGTGAACGTGAGCTAGCTTTATTCAGTTTAAGAATTGAAGAATCAAAAAGAAATAAAGAAGAAAACTTTAAACGCAAAGTATTCTTTGAATCTGATATTGCAAAACTTGAAGATGAAATAAAATCTACCAGAGAAAGACTGATTGAAATTGAAAATGTGCTTAAGGATAAAAGAAATGAAATAGCTTTACAGACAGAAAAAATATTTAATGTCCAAAACTCAATTTCATTAAATCAGGAACGAAAAAACTCTCTGTTAAAAAACAAAGAAAGATATGCTGAAGAATTAAATGATCTGAATGCACAGCTTAATGAAGCAAAAATTGTTATTGAAACAGGCTCAACAATTATTTCTGATTATACAACTCAGATTTCTCATCAGGAAAAAGAAAAATTAAATCTGGATCAGCTGCTTGAAGAACAGCTTAGCATTCTCGATCAGAAAAAAACTGCACTAAAAGAACAGTCCGATGTGCTGCTTGAGAACTTCAAAGAGATAACCGCCCGAGAAAATGATTTGAAGAATACTGAAGCGGTACTGGCTTCTAAGAATGAACACATAAGCAAACTGAATGAAAAAATTCTTCTGCTGACAACTAACATTGCCAAAACAGTCGGCTATATAGAAGAGCTGCTAAATGATAAAGAAGAAATTCAGAAAAAAATAGCAGAAGCTGAAGCAAATTATATTGAACAGCAAAGCCAAAAGGAAAAACTGGAACACGAACTTAATGAACTCAAAGAAAAAGAGCTTAATCAGAAAGGTTTAATCAAATCTCTAAAGGATAAAATTATTTTTATCCAGAATCTGATTGACAACCTTGAAGGCGTATCAAAAGGTGCTAAGGCTTTGCTGGATGATCAGAGCTGGACTAAGAACGGCAGCACAATTCTGGCGCATATCGGAGATTCGGATGAGAAATTCAGATTTGCAGTTGAGGCGGCATTAAAGAATAATCTTAACAATGTTTTGGTTGATACTTTAGAAGATTTAAAACGAGGTATTGAATATTTAAAAAGAAATGAAGTTGGGAAAGCTTCCTTTTATCTTCCACACTTTGCGGATATGAATGGAGCAGGATTGATTGATAAAATTCAGAAATTTTTTGACAGACGTAAATCAAAAAAACTTGCTAAGGAAAGTGGTTTTATCGGATGGGCAAGTGATTTTATAAACACGGATGTTAAATGGAAACCATTTTTTGTAAAGATTCTGAAAAACATCTGCATCGTTGAAGATCTCGACAAAGCATTTGAGTTAAGTTCAAAATACAGCAACTACAATTTTGCAACGCTTAACGGAGACTTTGTTTCTAAAGATGGAATTATTGAAGCTGGTTCGGTTCCGCGGCTCGATGATTCATTGTTTGGAAGAAAACAGGTGCTTGAAAATTTAAGTAAAGAATTTCCTTCACATGAAAATGCGCTCCAGGAAATTCAGAATGCAATTAATCTTAAGGAAGCCGAGTTAAATTCGATTGATTTAAAAGTGCTTTCTGAAAAAGGCAGACTACTGATAAATGATCTTGCAAATGTTGAAAAACAGATAGCACAGTTTGAGTTTGAGAAGAACAAAGCAAAAGATGAGGTTGACAGAATTCAGATTGAAATTAAAGAACACGCATCAGAAGCAAATCTGTTTGATAATAAAAAATCAAAACTTGAATCTCTGCTTAATGCAGAAATTGCACTTCGTGATTCTGAAGAAAGAAAAAAACTGTTAATAGAAACAGAGTTTAACGAAATTGAAAAAAGCTGTAATTCTTTAATCGAAAACAGAAATAATCTTAATCTTTCGATTGAAAGATTGGTGGGTGAAAAAAGAAATACTGAAAATGCGATAAAGCGTGCCGAGGATTCTATTCAGGCTATCAATAATTCAATTGCAAAGCGAACAGATGATATCTCGCAGGCTGAAAGTGAAATCAAAAATATTGAAGAGCAGCTTGTATCACTTGAGAAAAATTTTGAAGAACTTGATGGTCAGAGAATTCTTCTCAACAATCAATTACAGGAAATTGAATCCAGATATGTTCAACTAAGAAATGAAGTTGGCGAAAAGGAAGTACAGTTAAAATCATTACGTACTGAGCGTGAAATTCTTTCCGATACTATTCATAAACTTGATATCACTATCAAAGAGCTTGATATGAAAAGCTCCAACATTGTTGAGCATATCAAAGAAAATTATTCAATCACTTTAGAGAAAAAAGAATTTGACAATATTGAGATGTTTGATTTTATCCAGCGGACAAATGAAGTGCAGGATTTGAAGCAAAGAGTTAAAAACCTCGGTCCGATTAATAGTGTTGCGCACGCAGAATATCAGGAAGAAAAAGAAAGACTGGACTTTTTACACAAACAGAGAGATGATTTGGTTGAATCTGAAAGAGATATCGTTGCAACAATCGAAGAGATTAATACAACTGCACAGACGCAGTTTATGGAAACATTTGAAAAAATTCGTGAAAACTTTATAAAGGTTTTCAGAAGCTTGTTCAATCCAGGTGATGAAGCAGATTTGAAACTTGAAGAATCTGAAGATCCGCTTGAAGCAAAAATTGAAATTGTTGCAAAGCCAAAGGGTAAACGACCTACATCAATTGAATTGTTATCCGGTGGTGAAAAAACATTAACTGCAATAGCATTGCTCTTCGCAATTTATCTTGTTAAACCGAGTCCGTTTTGTATTCTTGATGAAATTGATGCTCCTCTTGATGATGCAAATATAGATCGATTTACAAAAATTCTTGATGACTTCAGTAAAGACACGCAATTTATAGTTGTAACGCATAACAAGCGCACAATGGAAGCTGCAAACACTTTATATGGAGTTACAATGCAGGAAGAAGGAGTATCTAAACTCGTTAGTGTTCAGTTTAATGAAGATCTTGAATTTGTCAGAAATTAAAAACTTAGTTCTCTGATTTTATCACATATTATTTAAAAAATTTATCAGGTATTGAACAGGATTTTTATAAATAAACGATTTATTGTTGAATTATTAGCCGGAATATTTTTTCTGTCAATCAGTTCATTTGCTCAGTGGATAAATGATCCAAACTTTAATACAAGATTGGTGACTGATCCCACTGATCCCATTAATATTTCTGCCATAACGGATTTAAAGGGAGGTGCATTCATTTTATGGCAGGATAAAAAAAGCAACTTGAATAGTGATATTTATTTTCTTCACTTTAATAAAGATGGACAAGTAAGCTTCAGATCGGATGGTAAAGCAGTTACAACAAATAATAATAAAAAAGAAAATCCTGTTGCGATAAGCGATCTGAAAGGCGATGCAATTGTTATCTGGAAAGAAATAAATGATAAAAGAAATTCGGATTTATATGTTCAAAAACTTACCCGAACCGGTTTGAGATTGTGGAATACTTCAGGTATAAAACTTACAAATTCAAGAAGTGAAAAAATTGATTACGATATTAATACAGACCGTTCCGGTACTTTGTTTATAAGTTTTACAGTCAGAAATAATCCGTCTTCATATTCAGTGCGTTTTCAAAAATTAAATCTGAACGGAAAAGTTCTCAGCGATTCATCAAAAGGTATTGTAGTAAATACAGGCAATAAGGTAAGTGAAACAAAAGTTATACCCGATGGAAAGGGAGGAGCGTTTATTTGCTGGCAAGAAAACATAAATAATAAATCAGCAATTTTGGCTCAGTATATTGATGCGTTGGGTTCAAAGAAGTGGGGAAATAAACCAATTATTCTTTCTAAAAAAAATACAAGCACTATCGGTTACTCTGCTGGCAGAATCAATTCTAATTTGTATGTGGCAATCAATTATCAGGGCAGTACAAAGCAGGTCTATCAGCAATTAGTTTCAGAACAAGGTAAGTTGTTATGGGGTGATGAAGGAAAACTTTTAACTTATCAAAAAGGCAACCAATTAAATCCTCAGATATCAATTGTTGATTCCAGTGTTGTAGTTAGCTGGACGAATGAGTTTGATAAAGTTAAAGATGTTTTTATACAGAAATTTAATACAGGCGGGCAGAGATTATGGGGGAATAATGGACAGAGGATTTTAAATGTTAAGGGTAATCAATTTGGGCAGAGAATTATTTCTGATAAAAAAGGTAATGTAATTATCGCCTGGATCGATAAAAGAGATAATAATTCTTCTGCTGATTTATATATTCAAAAAATTGATTCAAAAGGTAAACTGGTGTGGAATCCGGATGGAGTAAAAATCGCATCTTCTGAAAACATGCAAAAAAGTTATCTCAATTTAATTCCGGATGAAGAAGGTGGAGCAATAGCAGTCTTTAAGGGAACAGTCGGCGGTAAAAATGATATCTATGGACAAAAAATATTCAGTACCGGTACATATGCTTCACAAGTGCTTGGTTTTAATGCAGAGCTTTCAGGCGATTCAGTTTTGATATCATGGTATGCAGCAAATGAAACAAATGATACAAAATATATTATCCAGCGCTCTTCTGAATTAAACAGCAATGAAAACAATTGGGAGAGTATCACTACGATTGCTAAAGATAAAAAGAAGGAAACTAATTATTACAGCTATGTAGATTTTCCATCAATAAGTGGTTCACTATATTATCGTATTTTACAAAATAATAGTAGCAATAAAACCCTAACATCTGTTCCGGTTAAAATTGATTACTTTGTTAATGCTGATAATATTATTCTTGGACAGAATTCTCCAAATCCTTTTTCAGGATCCACAACAATATCTTTTTATTTACCTGAGGAAGAAAATGTTACTCTTGAAATATTTAACAGTAATATCGAAACTGTTGAAAAGATAGAGAACAAAAAGTTTTCTGCTGGCAAAAATTCTTATGTGTTTAATGCAAACGGATTAAAACCGGGAGTTTACTTCTATCGGTTAAAGGTTGATGATTTTGTAGATGTTAAAAAGATGATTCTGATTCAATGAGAAAAGAAAAAGTTTTTAAGATATTCATTGATTTTGACGGTACAATTACAAAAGAGGATGTTGGCGAGGCAATATTCAGAAAATTTGGTGATGAGAAAAGTGTTAACGAAATAGTTGATAAACTTTTACAGGATAAAATTTCTTCAAGACAATGCTGGGATGAATTGTGCGGATTAATAAAAAATCCTGATCAGACTAAACTTGATGATTTTATTGATTCACTGGAAATTGAGCCGACTTTTGTAACATTTATAAAATTTTGTAACGATAATAAATTTGATTTTATAGTATTAAGTGATGGATTTGATTATTACATTGAAAGACTTTTTAAGAAGGCTGGTATCGCTAACGTCAAATATTATTCTAATAAACTTTTTATTGATGAAGTAAAAGGATTATCAGTAACATATCCATACTATGATGCTGATTCTCCAACTTCGGCAAATTGTAAAAAGAACCATATCATTAATCACAGCAGTGATGATGATTATACAGTTTACATAGGCGATGGTAACTCTGATAAAGATGCAGCACAGTATTGTGACTTTATCTTTGCAAAGAAAGGGCTTGCAAGATTTTGTTCGATGGAAAGAATAAGTTTCTATCCCTTTAACAACTTTGATGACGTTCAGCAAAAACTTATGGAGTTGATGAGTAAAAAAAATTTAAGAAAAAGACATCAGGCACAATTAAAAAGAAAGTCAGCTTATTTAGCAGAATGAAATATGAATAACATAGCAACAAAAATATTTAAGTACAGAAGTTATACTCCAATTCCATTTCTTGTACTGATGTTGATCTTTGAAAATGCATCTCCTGTTAGTCTTGTAATTGGTTTTGTGATTGCATTGACCGGAGAATTTTTAAGATTATGGGGAGTAAGCTGGGCAGGAAGCGAAACGCGAACTACCGGAGGCGGAGTTGGCGGGACTTTTCTTGTTATAAGTGGTCCGTTTGCTCACGTTCGTAATCCGCTTTATGTGGGTAACATTTTAATGTATTTCGGTTTGGGAATCATGTCTATGGCGTTGTTCCCTTATCTTCAAATTGTAGCAATTCTTTTCTTCATTTTTCAATATCATACTATTGTTAAGGAAGAAGAGGAGTTTCTGAATGTTAAGTTTGCCAGTGATTATCAGGATTATATTAAAAATGTTCCAAGGTTTGGTTGGAGATTAACTCCGTATAAAAATGCCGCTATACCGCAACCTGAGTTTATTTTTACCAAAGGATTAAAATCCGAAACTCGTACATTGCAGGCATTTGGAGTTACAGCTTTATTGATATTTATTAAATGGTACTTAAGTTATAGCAATACATTGTGATGAATAGCAGTGTTTTAATTATTGCAGGTGAGGCTTCCGGTGATTTACATGGTGCATCACTTATTCGTGAATTAAAAAAACTTAATAGTTCTTTGAAAATATTTGGAATCGGCGGCAATAAAATGCAAGCCGAGGGAATGGAATTGATTTATCATATAGATAAAATGGCTTTTCTTGGTTTTGTTGAAGTTGTAAAACATCTGCCATTTATAAAAAAAGTTCAGAACGATTTGATTGCTGAAATTAAAAAACGAAAAGCAAAGCAGGTTGTGTTAATTGATTATCCGGGTTTTAATCTGAGTTTAGCAAAGAAACTTAAAAAACTTAAATCAAAGCCTGGTTCGCCTGTCAGCAAGCTTGATCTTGAACCTGAACTCATCTATTACATCACTCCACAAGTTTGGGCATGGGGTAAAGGCAGAGTGAATAAAATCAGGGAATTTTTTAAGAAAGTTCTGGTTGTTTTTCCGTTTGAAGAGAAATTCTTTAAGGAAAAAAATGTAAATGCGGAATATGTTGGTCATCCTTTGATTTCAGAAATCAACAATTATGATTTTGTATCAAGGGATTTTCTTAACAATAAATTTAATCTTGATTTTGCAAAAGACATTTTATTGATTTTACCGGGCAGCAGAAAGCAGGAAGTGAAAAGTATTTTTCCTGAAGCAGTTAAAGCGGCATCTAAAATAGCTGATGACTTTGATATGCAAATAGTTGTGGCTTGTGCTGATAATCTTGATGAAAATATTTTTTATGAACTTACGGATCTTAAAAACTTTAAGGTAATTAAAAATCAGACTTATGATTTATTAAAAAATGCAAAATTAGGAATTGTAAAATCAGGCACTTCAACACTGGAAGCCGGTTTGATGCAATTGCCGATGGTGATTGTCTATAAAACGAGCTGGCTTACCTATGCAATTGGAAAATCGTTGGTTAAGATAAACAATATTGGAATGGCTAATATAATTTTAGATGAACACGTTGTACCGGAATTAATTCAGAATGAGGCAAATGCGGAAAAGATTTACAATGAAGCCAAGAATATTCTTTCTGATGAAAATCTTTATGAAAATATTAAAATAAAGCTTGGAAGAATTAAAGGAATCCTTGGTGATAAAAACGCTCCGATGAATGCAGCTAAAATTATATACTCTTTAATAAATGAACACAATCCAGGTTAAAAAGGAATTTATTGTCGTTCCGAACTTGTTTCGGAATCTTTACACAAAAAAGTAGATAGTTAAAAGAGTTCAGCATTACTGAAAGTTGAATGAATACAAGGCAAGTTAAACAAAATACATTGAGATTTTTAGGCAACCTGATTCTAACACACAGCCTTGATGCTTTGTGTAAAACATTAAAGGTCAGCTACAAAAACAAAAAAGTAATTGATGAACTTAAAAAGCAAAATAGAAATTATGTTTTAGCTTTCTGGCATGGCACAATGCTTCTTCCTTGGTTCTTACATAGAAATGATGGATTTGCTGCTTTAACAAGTAAAAGTAAAGACGGTGATTTACTTGCAAAGCAGTTAAAACACTGGAAATATAAAGTTGTCCGCGGCAGCAGCAGTAAAGGCGGAGATGTTGCTCTGGGTATTATGGTAGATCACGCTAAAAATGGATACTCAATTGCAATTACTCCCGATGGACCGCGGGGACCGGAACACAAATTTAAAGCCGGCGCAGTTGTAACTGCAAAAAAAAGTGGAGTACCGGTTATTCTTATGGGAATCGGAATCAAATCAAAAAAGAAATTGAAAACCTGGGATAAGTTTCAGGTGCCAAATCCCTTTACAAAAGTAAAAGTGATTTATTCAGATCCCATTTATGTCGATGCAAAATTAAGTTATGATGAAACTTCAACAGTAATTGAAGATTGTGAAAAAAAATTAAATGAACTTCAGCTTGAAGCTGAAAAGTTTTGACGCTTTGATAAAATTGATAAAAATATTGCTGTCTCCATTTGTGTTTGTTTACAATGGAGTTATCACGGTACGTAACTCGTTCTTTGATAAGTCTGTTTTTAAAGCTGAAAAAGTTAATGCAAAAGTAATTTCTGTTGGAAACATCACGGTTGGTGGGTCCGGCAAAACACCCTTGGTGATTTTTGTTGTTAAGCTGCTTAAAAACTTAGGTTACAATGTGGGTGTTTTAAGTCGTGGATACGGAAGAAAATCTAAAGGTTACAAACTTGTTTCAAAAGGTGATGAAGTACTGACGCCAGTTGAAGAATGCGGAGATGAAATAATTCAAACTGTAATGGAGTGCAAGGTTGCTGCTGCAGTTTCAGAAAATCGGGTTAGAGGTGCACACAGATTAATTAAAGATTCAAATGTTAATGCGCTTGTTCTCGATGATGCGTTTCAGCACAGATGGATTGCCCGTGATGTTGATCTGGTAATAGTTGATCAGAGTTTTATTAATCAGAAATCAGCTCTAACACATAATCTGCTGCCGTTAGGTGATTTGCGCGAAGGTTTTGAATCATTAACAAGAGCCTATGCAATTATTCTTAATAGAAAATTTTTCAACAAAGAGGAATTAAATCCTGAATTGAATAAATATTTTGATAATAAAAAAGTTTTTACGGCGTATTACAAAGCAATAGGTTTTGTTGATGTGATGAGAAAAATTGAATACTCACTTGACGATTTCAAAGGGCAGGATAGTCTGGTTGTATCAGGAATTGCAAATCCGCAATCATTCTTAAGTGTTTTGGATCAGGTACACGTTAATACCAAAAACAGATTAATATTTGGTGACCATAAAAATTATACACTTAAAGAAGTTCAGAAAATCAGAAAACAATTTTATATAACCAATTCTCATTCAGTGGTAACAACAGAAAAGGATGCTGTAAAACTTTCAAGATTTAACAGAGAACTTGATGATGTCGATATTTTTTACTTAAAAATAAACTTATGTATGGATGATGAAGAATCATTCAAACAATATTTAATTAATAAACTAAATAATGCTTCGTAAAAAGATATAAACAAAAAGAAATCTTATAACGGAGGAAAGGACAATATGGCTCAAAAAAAATATGTTTACTTCTTCGGAGGTAAAAAAGCAGAAGGTAAAGCTGATATGAAAGCTTTGCTTGGCGGTAAAGGTGCAAACCTTGCCGAGATGGTTAACATTGGTCTTCCTGTTCCTGCAGGATTTACGATCACAACAGAGGTATGTACAGCATACTATAAGAACAATAAAAAATATCCAAAGGAATTGGAAAAACAGGTAAAAGAAGCTCTTGCAAAAGTTGAAAAACATATGGGAGCTAAGTTTGGCGATCTTGAAAATCCGCTTCTACTTTCAGTTCGTTCAGGTGCGCGTGCATCAATGCCCGGAATGATGGAAACAATCCTTAATGTTGGATTAAACAACGAAACCAGAGAAGCATTGATTAAGAAAACCGGTAACCCAAGATTTGTTTATGATTCACACCGCCGCTTAATCCAAATGTACTCTGACGTTGTTATGGAAAAAGCTGCCGGCATTGAACCTGAAGAAGGTAAAGGCGTTAGACAGCAACTGGAAAAAGAATTACACAAGATGAAAGAAGCCCGTGGTGTTCATGCAGATACAGATTTAACAGCTGATGATTTAAAAGAATTGATCGAAATCTATAAAGCAAAAGTTCAGGAAGTTCTTGGCAAACCATTTCCTGAAGATCCAATGGATCAACTGTGGGGAGCTATCTCAGCAGTTTTCCAAAGCTGGATGGGTAAACGTGCTATCTCTTACAGAAGAATTGAAGGAATACCTGATGATTGGGGAACTGCAGTAAACGTTCAATCAATGGTGTTTGGTAATATGGGCGATACATCTGCCACAGGCGTTGCATTTACGCGTAACCCAGCCACAGGTGAAAATTATTTTTATGGTGAATGGTTAACCAATGCGCAGGGCAAAGACGTTGTTGCCGGTATCAGAACTCCAAATCCAATTAATGAAGTTGGAAAAAGTGAACATACGGCACATCTTCAATCACTTGAAACAGCTATGCCTAACACCTACAAGCAACTGCATAATATTCAGCGGTTATTGGAAAAACATTATCACGATATGCTCGATATCGAATTCACAATTCAGGATGGAACTCTTTATATGCTTCAATGCCGTGTTGGAAAACGTAATGGACCGGCAGCTGTAAAGATGGCTCTTGATATGTATAAAGAAAAACTTATAACTAAAGAAGAAGCCGTTATGAGAGTTCAGCCATCTCAGCTTGATGAACTCCTTCATCCGATTGTTGATCCGGCGGCAGAACTTCATACAAAAGTGTTTGTAAAGGGTCTTCCCGCAGGACCTGGTGGAGCTACTGGACAGGTAGTTTTCTCTGCTAATGATGCAGTGGCTTGGGCAAAAGAAGGAAAGAAAGTAATTCTTGTTCGCGATGAAACAAATCCGGAAGACATTGAAGGAATGAGAGCTGCTCAGGCTATTTTAACTGCACGCGGCGGAATGACTTCTCATGCTGCATTAGTTGCACGCGGATGGGGTAAATGTTGTATCGTTGGTGCAGGCGGAATTAAAATCAACTATGAAGATAAATCTTTTACAGTTGATGGCGTTACTGTTAAAGAAGGTGACTGGTTGACATTAAACGGAACAAAAGGTACAGTTTACATTGGTGAGTTACCAATGAAAAAATCTGCTGAAGAAAATCCGGACTTCCAGGCATTTATGAAATTGTGCGATGATGTAAGAAAATTAAAGGTTAGAACTAATGCTGACACTCCTGAAGATGCAGCCCGTGCAAGAGCTTTCGGAGCAGAAGGAATCGGATTATTCAGAACCGAACATATGTTCTATGGAAAAAATTCTGAAGAGCCATTGTTCAAACTACGTAAAATGATTCACTCTAAAACTAAAGAAGAAAGAGTTGCAGCTCTAAACGAGTTGTTCCCTTACGTTAAGAAAGATGTTAAAGGAACAATGGAAGCGATGGATGGATATCCTGTAACATTCAGAACGCTTGATCCACCGCTGCATGAATTTGTTCCAAACAGACTTGATGAAAGAGAAAAACTTGCAGCTAGCCTTGGAATCTCTCTTGAAGAGTTGAATGAACGAGCAGATTCATTACACGAAAATAACCCGATGATGGGACATCGTGGTGTAAGACTGGGAATTACTTATCCTGAAATTACTGAAATGCAGGTCCGTGCAATCTTTGAAGCAACGGCAGAATTGTTACAAGAAGGAAAGAAACCTTTCCCTGAAATAATGATTCCTGTTACCTGCCACATTAATGAAATAAAACATCAGTATGAAATAGTAAATAAAGTACATGCCGAAGTTTGTGCAAAATTTGGATTAAAGAAAATTGCTCATTTAACAGGAACAATGATTGAAATCCCTCGTGCCGCTTTAACAGCCGATGAGATTGCAGAAACTGCACAGTTCTTCTCATTTGGTACTAACGATCTAACACAGATGGGATTTGGATTTTCCCGCGATGATATTGGTGGATTCTTACCGGAATATCTTGAAAAGAAAATTCTTCCTGAAGATCCATTCCAATCAATCGATCAGAAAGCAATTGGTAAATTGATGGAAATTGCTGTTGAAGGCGGAAGAAAAACCAGACCAGATTTAAAGGTTGGTATCTGCGGTGAGCACGGTGGTGAACCAAAATCAGTAGAGTTCTGCCACAAAATTGGCTTGAACTATGTCAGCTGTTCACCTTTCAGAGTTCCGATTGCAAGATTGGCTGCTGCACAAGCTGTTGTTAAAGAAGCCAAAAAAACTAAACCAGCAAAATCTGCTGCCAAAAAATCTGTTGCTAAAAAAGCAGTTAAAAAAGCTGCACCTAAAAAGAAAGTAGTTGCAAAGAAAAAAGTATCTAAGAAGAAATAAATAATTTCAAAGTCATTCCGATGAGCGAATTGAAGAGGAATCTGTTGTTCGGATAAACTCTTCTTCGCTCATAATGATTCATTGAAAAGTAAAATAATAAGTTAAAGGTAAAGAGAATGAAGCTATCAGATTTCAAGTATAATTTGCCAAAAACCTCCATTGCAAAGTACCCGGTTAGTCCTCGTGACAAATCGAAACTTTTGGTACTTAACAAAGAAACCGGAGAGATGGAAGACAGAAGATTTACTGACGTAATAGATTATATGGAAAAAGGTGATGTACTTGTTGTAAATGAAACAAGAGTTTTTCAGGCAAGGCTATACGGGAAAAAAGAAAAAACGAATGCGAAAATTGAAGTGTTTCTTTTACGGGAATTGAATAAAGAAGATTGCATCTGGGATGTAATTGTTGATCCCGCAAGAAAAGTCAGAATCGGAAACAAAATTTATTTCGATAACAACCTCTGGTGCGAAGTAATAGACAATACAACTTCACGCGGAAGAACAGTAAGATTTAATCAACCCGGAAATGTATTTCAGGCTGTAGAGAAGATTGGGTTAACTCCTCTTCCACCTTATATTAAAAGAGATCCGGAACCAAAGGATAAGGAAACATATCAAACTGTTTACGCAAAAGTTGATGGTGCCGTGGCTGCTCCAACTGCTGGTTTGCACTTTACAACAAAACTGTTGGATAAAATCAAGAATAAAGGAATTCATATTGTGCCGGTTATTCTTCACATTGGTCTTGGTACATTCAGACCTGTTGAGGTTGAAGACTTAACAAAGCATAAAATGGATTCTGAGTATTATGAAATCTCAACACATTCTGCTGAAACTATTAACAAAGCAATGCAAGCAAAGCATAATGTAATTGTTGTGGGAACAAGCACCTGCAGAGCATTAGAAACAAGCACCACTGCAGATGGTTTTGTAAAACCGGGAAGAGGCTGGACTGATAAATTTATTTATCCACCATACTTCTTTAAAGTAACACAAAGATTAATTACCAACTTCCATGCACCGGAATCAACTCTGCTTATGTTAGTATGTGCTTTGGGCGGAACAGATTTTGTGATGAAAGCATACAAGAAAGCACTAAAAGATAAATATCGCTTCCTCAGTTACGGCGATGCAATGATGATTATATGAAATCAATTGCTGTAATTCCGGCTGGAGGCAAAGGTTTAAGGAGTGGTTATTCCACTCCTAAACAATTCATTAAAATTTCCGGTAAAGAAATAATTGTATATCCTCTTCTTACTTTTCAAAAATCAAAATTGATTGACCGGATAGTGATTGCTGCAGAGCCGGAATATTTTTCATTACTACTCAGATTAATCAGAAAATATAAACTCACAAAAGTAAAACTGATAGTTGAAGGCGGAGCAACCAGACAGCAATCTGTTTTTAATGCTGTGTTATCCTCTGATGCTGATGCTGATGATTTAATTGTTGTTCATGATGCAGCTCGTGCACTTTTACCGTTAACTTTATTAGATAAGACGGTTTTAACAGCTAAGCAGAAGGGCAACGCATTAGTATGTCTTAGAGCAAAAGATACTCTTGTTAAAGGAAGGGAAACTGTAAGAGAGTACGTCAATCGTGATGAGATTTACTATGTACAAACTCCGCAGATTTTTAAGTTTAAAGATTTGCATAAAGCGCTGGTGATGGCAGAAAAAGATAATTTTTTGGCAACGGATGAATCGATGTTGGTTAAAAGACTTGGAAAAAAAATTAATATTGTAGAAGGCTCTGTTTTTAACTTCAAGATTACGTCTAAAGAGGATATAGAACTCTTTAAATCGCTGAAGCATAATAAAACTTAATCGGGTTTCATATCATTTTAACTTTTCGTCAATTCTTACAAACTATCTTGACTTTTTTTAATTAAAGATTACATTATAGAGTAAATTTGATTTATTTATTCAAAAATAATTTTTACAATAAATAAACAGATCTTTAAAACTTTTTTAGCTAAATCAATTATCTGTGGAGTTAATGATGAAAAAGATTATAATCATTCTCCTGATTTTTCCATCCTTCAGTTTCTCGCAAATTTATTTGAATGTTAAGAGTAAAGACGGAACAAATTATAGTTTTAATGTCATAGACATTCAAAAAATTACATTTCAGGATTTAACAAATGTGATAGATCAGGCAAAACTTGATAATACAATAAGCATATTCAGATTAATGCAAAACTATCCTAATCCATTTAATCCTTCCACAAGAATTGATTATCAGATACCAGAAGCAGGAAATGTTTCAGTAAAAATTCATAACTCGGTTGGAGAGGTAGTAAAGAATTTGGAGAGTGGATTTAAGGATGCGGGTTATTATAAAATAGTATGGGATGGTAAGAATGATTTCAATGAAGCGGTTGCAAGTGGTGTTTATATATGTCAGGTAATTTTCAATCAGAATGTTCTTACAAAAAAAATTATGCTTGTTAAGTAGGATTACAAAATGAAAACTTTAATAAAATATTTTGTGATGCTGTCTTTCACGACAGCAAATTTTAGCCAAACACTAACTCTTACAATGGACGATGGATCAACATTCAGCTTTAATTTAAACACAATTGATAGTATTTATTTTACAACATACGAAACAGGTCAGTGCCCTCCCACAATATTCTATGCAGGCAAATTATATCATACTGTTGAAATAGAAGGTCAATGTTGGTTGAAAGAAAATTTGGATGTGGGGGAAATGATTTTGGGAAATATTTTACCGGTTGATAATGATATAATTGAAAAATATTGTTATGAAAATGATCCAAATAACTGTGATGAATTTGGAGGACTTTACACGTGGAATGAAGCAATGAATTACAGTTCAAGGTTAGGCAGTCAGGGAATCTGCCCACCAGGATGGCATATTCCTACACTTGGAGATTATGAAAAATTAATCAACTCAGTTTATTATGATGGAAACTCACTAAAAGAAATTGGTCAGGGAACAGGAAGTGGTGAGGGAACAAATCTGAGTGGATTTTCTGCTTTATTAGCTGGTTACAGATATTTAGACGGAAGCTTTTTTGATCTTGGTGTTAATGCATTTTTCTGGAGTTCTGCATTTACAGAAGATAATGCTTTTTATATGCACCTTAAGACAACAAAAAACAATATCTATTTAAATTTTTATGAAAAAGAATATGGGTTTTGTTTAAGATGTGTAAAAGATTAATCTGGTTGTAATTAATGATATGACCTTTAGTTGAGCAGCTTCATATTAAATCAGCAAATACGCCATTTACAACTTTAATAAGATCATCTGGATTTAATAACATTTGAATTCCTCTTGCACCCGCACTGACATATATTCGGTCAAATAATTGGGCTGTTTCATCTATATATGTTGGGAAATGTTTTTTCATACCTATCGGTGAGCAGCCGCCACGCACATATCCGGTGATCTGGAAAAGATCTTTTGTTTTTATCATTTCAACATTTTTATTGCTACTGGCTTTAGCAGCCTTTTTCAAATCCAGCTCTGTAGTAACCGGAATACAAAATACTGTAATCCCCGATTTATCTCCAATGCAAACAAGTGTTTTAAAAACTGTCTCGGGTTCTGCACCAATTTTATTTGCTACGGTGTCTCCGGAAAGATCAGATTCATCAACCGAATAATGAAATGTACTGAAAATAATTTTTTTTGATTCAAGAATTCTAATGGCGTTAGTTTTGCTCATCTTCCAGAATGCTCTTAATTTCACTTTTGGTTAATTGAATTGATTGTGCTTTTAATAAAAATTTTGTGTGGGCGTTTTGTGGATTTGTAATTACGCTTGTGGTGAATCCGCTTTCAATTATTTCACCATTTTGCATAACAATTATTTTATCACATAATTTGTTTATGATTTTCAGATCGTGTGTAACTACAAGAACCGTTAAATTAAATTTATCTTTTATTTTCTTTATTAGATTTATAATGTTTAATTGTGCCCCAACATCTTGTGAGGAAAAAGGCTCATCCAGTATAAGAATTTCCGGTTCGATCAGTACAATTCTTGCAAGTGCGATTCTTTGCTGCTCACCGCCGCTTAATTGATATCCCTTTCTGTAAATTAAATCATTGTTCAAATCAAATAACTGAAAATGTTCAACAATCTGATTTGTATAATTTGCACGTTTCTTAAATTTGATTTCAAAAACATCACTCAGAGTATCACTTACTTTACGGTAAGGGTTTATCAATTCACCATCGTTCTGAAAAAGTATTTGAACAGGTTTTGAAGGAGAATTATTCCAATCCTTTAGAAAATTATATTGTAGTGTACCGCTTGCAGGGGAAATAATTCCTGATATAATTTTCAGTAAAGTGGTTTTACCACTTCCTGATTCTCCGGTTATTCCAACAATGCTGCTTCGCTCAACAGTAAATGAAACATTGTTTAATATTTTTTTAACAGGGCTAGCGGAAATTCCTTTTAAAGTCTCAGCTTGGTACGAAATATTTTCAGCTTTTAAAATAAAGTCACTCATTGCAGCTCATAAAATGAATTTATTAAATCACCAAATGGAATTTCACTTTTCGTCTTGAATATTTCTTCGGGATTAAAAAATCCGGACAAATTACCATTTTGTAGAAAAGCAATTTTATCTGAAATACTTTTTGCAAAATTTAAATCATGGGTTACAAGTAAAACACTATTTAATTTATCAGTAAACTCTTTAAGTTTTAGTTTTATCAGATTCATATTTATATAATCCACGGCAGATGTTGGCTCATCAAGGATTAAAATTTTGGGATTAGCAACAAGTGCTAACATAAGACTAAGTCGCTGTGCCATTCCCCCACTAATCTCATAAGTATGCATAGATGAAATTTTATTGTAATCCGGGAGAAGAAAATCAGCAAGAAAGCTTTCCAGATCTTTTTTTTCTAACTTTAACAGATTAAAATAGTACCCAAAAATTTTTAGAGGATCAAAATTGTTGTTAAGATCCTGTAATACATATCTAATAAATCTCTTTCTGATTAATTGAAGTTCATCTTCTTGCAGCTTGAGTAAATTAGTATTATCAAAATGGACTGAGCCAATGATACTGAAAACATTTCTGTCAAGCAGATTTGTTAGTGATTTGATTAAAGTAGATTTGCCGCTGCCGTTTTTACCAAGTATCGTATAAATTTGTCCCGGAGGTAAATTAAAAATTAAATCATTAAGAATCGTTTTAGAATCATTCTTCCCGAGCAAAATTACTTTTTTAATATTAACACTAAGTGTCATAAAATACTTTTGATTTATTATCCAAAATAATAAATTAAGCCAAGAATTATTACTACTTAATACTCAGATTATGAGATCATCTAAAATTATACTTTCTGTCCTGGCAATCAGTATTCTTTTTCAATTCTGTGAATCAAATAATTCTGAAAAAATAAACCGGGTTGTGATTGGAATTTCATCTGACATTGAAACGATAAACCCGCTTTACTCATTTTCTGTTGATGAAGGTGTAATCGATGAAACCCTGTTTTTAAGTTTAATCTATTTTGAATGGGACAGCAGCAGGGGGGATTTAAAAGAATTTCCAATGTTGGCTGAAAGCTGGAAATGGGCTCCCGATTCAACTTCAATCATTATTTCATTAAGAAGTGATGTTCAATGGAGTGATGGTATACCGTTAACAGTTGATGATATAATTTTCTCTTTTGATTTATATTCAGATCCTCAGGCTCAAAGCAGAATGATTGGTACTTTTAAAAACTTTATGACAGATAATAATGGTAAAATCGATGTATCCAAGACTTTTGAAAAATTATCTGCCAACGAATTAAAAATAAAATTTCTCTCTGGCTCTGTGCCATCAATATTGGATATCTCAATGCCTATTATTCCAAAGCACATTTTCGAGAAAGTTAATCGGGCTGAAATTCCCACATCGGAGATTAACTTTAATCCTGTAAGCAGCGGTCCTTACAAATTAAAAAAATGGAATAGAAATCAATCAATAACACTTGAAGCAAATAAAAAATCTTTTCTTTACAAAGAAGGAATGGTTGATGAAATAATTTTTAGGATTGTTCCGGATTATAACTCAAGGATGCTTCAGTTAAAAAAAGGTGAACTTGATTTTTCGGAATTAATTAAGCCTGCGGACACAAAGGATTTTAATAATAATAAAAACCTTGTAATCAAAACTGTTAAAGGAAGAGAGTATGATTATGTGGGCTGGAACAATATTGATGGTAAATCTTTTTCCGAGAGGAATTTAATAAAACCAAACAAATTGTTTGGTAGTGTAAAAGTCAGACAAGCTCTTTCACACGCAATCAGCAAGCAGGAAATCCTAAGTGAATATTTACTTAATTATGGTGAGATTGCTGTTTCTCCTGTTTCTTCAATCTTCAAAGATTATTATGATTCCTCACTTAAACCAATTGACTTTGATCCGGCACTTTCCAAAAAATTATTAGCTGAAGATGGATGGACTGATAAAGACAAAAACGGGATTCTTGAAAAAGGTAATCTGGAATTCAGATTTACGCTTTATATCCCAAGCGGCAACCCGCTTAGAGAGTTTGCTGCTACAGTAATAAAAAATAATCTTAGAGCAATCGGAATTGAAATGAGTGTAGAGAAATCTGAGCTTGGTGCATTCATAGAAAATCTATACAATAGAAAACTTGATGCCTGGATGGCTTCCTGGTTTATTCAGGTGCCACTTGAATTAAAAACTTACTGGTTCTCGGACCTTAATAATACACCATTAAACTTCACAGGTTATCAGAGCAAAGAAGCAGATGAGATTATGATTAATCTTGATAAAAGAATTAATGATCAACTCAAAAAATCTTATATCTCTGAATTCCAAAATATCATTTATAAAGATCAGCCTGTTACATTTTTATACTGGATGGATAACATTGTTGTGCATAGTAACCGATTAAAAGATGTTACTATTAATCCATATGGTGCCTTACAGAAATTATGGGAATGGAGAATAAACTAAATTGACTTTTAAGAATTCTCTTTTGTATGCATTATTAAAAAGATTATTAACCTCTGTAATAGTAATCTTTTTACTTGTCAGTTTTATTTTTATTCTGATCAGATTATCTCCCGGAGATCCCGTCCAAAAATATATTTCTCCCACACTCGATAGCCAGCTTGCCGAAAGAGTTACAAAATCTTTTAACTTGGATAAGCCCATCATTAATCAATATTTTTCTTTTATTAAAAATCTCTTCGCAGGTGATTTCGGAATATCTTATAGTTTCAGACAACCTGTACTGGAAGTGATAAGCAGTTACTTTCTTTTTACTTTTCTTTTTGCAACCATCGCATTAGTAATACAGTTTTCAGTAAGTCTGTTATTGGTCAGATTTTCATTTAAAAGAAAAAATAAATTATTGGATAATTCATTAAGAAAGATATCCTTAATCATTTACATTGTGCCATCTTTTGTTTTGGGATTGATTTTAATTTATTTCTTCTCTGTTAAACTTAATTTGCTTCCAATCTCCGGATTGCATTCAATTAATTACGATGATTTTAATGCTCTCGAAAAATTTCTCGACCTTTTGTCACATCTTATATTACCAATTATAACACTTACAGCTGCCGGCACTGCAATTTTTTACAGATACCTTCGTGACAGTGTTGAGGATGTATCGAAGCAGTCTTTTGTTGTTAACCTAAAAGCAATGGGCGTTGAAGAAAAAATAATTTTTTATAAACATATTTTCCCAAATGCACTACGTCCTCTCGTTTCTGTTGCAGGAGTTGAGTTTGGAATTCTCTTGGGCGGCGCATTAATTACCGAGGTGATTTTTTCTTTACCCGGAATGGGCAGGCTTACAGTTGCTGCTATTTTTAGCAGAGATTTTCCTCTTGTTGTTGGATGTAGTTTTATAGCGGGCGTTATGATGATTATTTCTAATCTGCTGGCTGATTTAATAAAAATGAAAATGGATAAAAGACTTGTTTCCGAGTTGATAAGATGATGATGAACAAACTTAAAATATTTTGGTTTGTGCTTTTTATATATCTATTAATTTTCCTGATTAGATTCGATTTAATTATTGGATTATTGAATTTGTCTGTAAGATTTGTATTACTATTATTTAGTGGAAGCAATGAAATAAAAAGTCAGGTTGATTTTTCATTCCTGGACTCGATAATTTCAGCTGTACTATTTTTAATAATACCTGTTCTGCTAATTACAATTAAAAATTTCAGAAAATTATTAACAAATAAATTAACCCCCTCAATCTCAGTATTGATTTTGCTTTTGTTCTCGTTTTTTTATGCGCCGATAATTACAAACCAGCATCCGGAGTTTCAAAAAAATATTTCTGTAACCAAACTGTTGTCTCCTTTATCATCTGTTAAATACATTTTGCTTAATGAAGATAATATTCACTCTGATACACAAATAGATAAATTTATAGAACTAAAAAATAAGTTTGTCCCTAATTCTTTTAATGATAAAATTATTTTTATTGATAGCATTGCAAATAAAAGTCTGATTTCAGATCCGATGGCTGATGATAGTTTATTCAGATATTATCAAGCAGATGTTTTGCAGGCAATTCCAGCTAAAAGTTTAATAAACGAAGATGGTAAAATATTTATTGGTACAAAATTATTTTGGTTAGGCAGCGATGAATTTGGAAGAGATATTTTTACGAGAATAATATTCGGAACAAGAATATCAATTTTGGTAGGCGGCAGTTCAATTTTAGTTACATTCCTGCTTGGAATTTTATTAGCTTTTACTGCTACCCAGAGCGGAAAGTTTATTGATATTATAATAAGTCGTTTCTCGGATTTGTTTTTGTCTTTGCCAGCAGTTTTTTTAGTAGTTATGATGCTTGCGCTTTTTGGAAATAACTTGATTTCTGTAATATTGGTTTTGGGTCTATCCGGCTGGATGAGTTTATTTAAAATTGTTCGTACAGAAATTATATCTATCAAAAAGAAAGATTATTTTTTAACGGCAGAATTAATAGGACTTGGTAAATCAAAATTGCTTGTGAGGGAAATATTTCCGGTGATAATAATTCCAGTAATTGCAAATCTTGTCTTTCAGTTTAGTAATGTAATTTTGGCAGAATCAGCTCTTAGCTACCTTGGTTTGGGAACAGGCAGCTTTTATCCATCATGGGGTGCAATGATCGAATCCGGGCAGGAATATATTTCTCAAACCTGGTGGATGATTTTTATTCCTGGTTTTATTTTAATCATTACTCTTTTAAGTATAAACAGCATTGGTAATAAAATTGTAAAGTATTATAATCCCAAATATCAGATATGATAAATCAACGCTACATAATCGGAAAAAAATTAGGCGAGGGAAGAAGTAAAGTTTATAGTGTAATTGATACCGATTTTCCGGAGCGTGAGGTAGCTGCCAAATTTTTACCTGCAATTGTATCTGTTGAAGAGAGAGAAAATTTTAGAAATGAATTTTTTACCCTTCAAAAGCTGGATCATCCAAATATTATCAAATCCTTTGAGATCAATACAGTTCTTAAAAAAGATGACGAAGAAAATGTTGAACTTTTATCACCATTCATAACGCTCGAATACTTTTCATCAACAGAATTATTGGATTATCCGCATTTAAGTAACGAGAAAAATTTAATCCTGATAGTTAAACAAATATGTTCTGTCCTCTACTATCTTCACCAATCAAATTATATATATTACGATTTAAAGCCACAAAATATACTGGTGGCAGATTTTGATGGGGAACCATTTATAAAAATTATTGATCTGGGTTTATCCCAGTACATTCTTGCAGAGTATGAACCGACGGTTAAAGGAACTGCATATTATATAGCTCCGGAACTGCTTAAAAAGGAAGTGCATGATCATACGGTTGATTTTTATTCACTTGGTATGATGCTGTACAGAATAGTTTACGGGAAGTTTCCTTTTAAGAGTGAAAAGGAAATTGATATTTATAAAGAACATATCGAATCAGAATTTCCTTTCCCTGAGAGCAATTATTCAGATAAAATAATTTCTGTCATTAAGAAGCTTATTCAGAAAAATCCTGCTGAACGATACAATAATGCTTTGCAGATTATTCTTGACCTTGGACTTGAAATTAATCTTGATATCACTAAAGATATTTTGCCCGCAAAAGTTTTTAGTGATAGAAAAGACGCCTTCAATATTCTTAACACTTATATAAATGACAAAAAAAGTACTGAGGTATTTACCATCAGAGGTTTTGATGGTGCCGGAAAAACTTCATTACTTTATGAGATGAATGAAAAAAAGTATGCATCTGTCTTTATTGAAAATACAAAAACGAAAACAGGAATTGATGCGGTAAAATATATATTTAAAAAAATTATCTTTACAGAAAGTGTTTACCCCGAAATTGAAAAAAGACATACTGATTTTGTTTATAACCTTTTTGATAATAACTCAAATTTAGTTGAACAGCTTAAACAAATTTTTAACTCCCTGCCGCAGGGTTTGAATTTAATTATTCTTTTAGATGACTTTAATCTTTATGATGATTTTACAAGAGATGTGCTGTTGGAAATTATTCCAATTCTGCAAGTCAAAAGAATTAAAATAATTCTTTCGGAGTCTTCAGATTTCGATAATTATGCTGCCCCGTTAAGTAATCTTTGTGATATTCAGTTAAGCCAGTTTACAGATCATCAGTTATCAGAATTTTTAGACCTTAGTTACTCAGTTACATTCCCTAAACGTGAGTTAAAGAAATTTATTTTGCTTTATGCAGACTTACTTCCGGGAAATATCAGACAATTTATTAAAGATTTAATAATTCTTAAAGTGATGAGGTTTGATGGTGGGTTGGTAAGCTTCAAAGCTGATGAGAACATTGCGCTTGCTCTTCAGAGTTCAAACGAAGAAGTTTTTCGACTCCGATTAAGTAATCTAAATTCTGTGGAATTAAAATTAGCCCATTTGATTTCAGCATTTGAAATATCTATCGAACAAACTGTTCTGGCTACTTTAATGGATTTAAGTCAATGGGATTTAAGAACTGTGCTTAATGAACTTGTAAAGAAAAATATTATTGATCCCCTCAATATCAGTAATGCGCCACAGATTAATTCTTTTAGCTTTAAGAGGTACATCTATTCCACAATAAGTAATAAAACAAAATTTCATGTTGTTCTTGCTAATGCTCTTAAAAAGCTGTTCCCGGATTTTAGTCCTGTTGAACTTTCAAGACAGTTTGAACTTGCAAATGAATATGAGAAGGCAGTAGAGGTATTAAATAAAGAGATTGAGAACGCCGATAAAATATTTGCATTCAGGTATAAAAAGTTAACTCTTGAACGGATATTGAAATTCCCTCTTAGCAAAGATGCAATCAATAACATCAGATATAGGTTCATTCAAACTCTTTATAAATTGAAAGAGTTTAAATCATCTCTTGATAATATTTATAAACTTGATATTGAAAAACTCTCTGAAAAAGAAAAAGATAATATTTCTTTTATTAAAGGAAGTAGTTTAGTAGGTCTTCGAAAAACTGAAGAAGGCAAAGAAATTTTAACATCATTACTAAGCAATGTAACTAATCCTGAATTTAAGCATAAGATAATGGTGGAATTAGCCTATGTAGAATCTGATTTGGGTAATTATGAAGAAGCTTTAAGTATGTGTAATCATGTAATTCAACTTCCGGATACTAGTAATGAAATTAAGGCTAATTGTTTTAATCTTATGGGGATTATAGAATTTGAATATAAAAACAATCCCAAAACATCGATGGAGAATTTTAAAAATGCTTTAATGTACGGACAACTGGCAGCTATGTCTGATCTCATTCTAAAGATTTATTTTAACCTCGGTAATATTAGTTATGTGATGAGTAAAAGAGAAGAGGCTGAAAATTATTGGAAAGTTGCGTTGGAAATGAATGATAAGATTGGTACTCTTGAGAATAATGCAATGATACATCTTAGTTTAGGTAACTATCATTCTGAAAATCTTAATTATGAAAAAGCTATAAACAATTGGCAGGAAGCTGAAGTAATTTTTAGTACTATTGGTGATCGCTATGGACGGGCACTGGCAGTTAATAATCTGGGAGAGGTTTACTTACAGACTTGTGAATACCAAAATGCTTATGAACATTTAATGTTAGCCCATGATACATTTAAAGATCTTAATAATAAAGAGGATGAAAACACTACTCTGTTTTTATTAGGAAAGTTCTGGTTTATTGTTGGACATTTTGACGAATTTGAAAAAGTGTTTAATCAATTTGAGTATAATATTTTTACAGAGCAAAATATTTCTGAAAAAACCCGTCTATTGTTTGATTATATGAAGTTGATTTTTAACTGGTTGCGATCTGATAATCAGTTAAATGTTCTGGAAACCTTAAGACTTTTAGAAACATGCAAAAACCTGAACGAAGTAAATCTTTACACTGAGATTCTTTATTTTTATGTAAATTTTTTAATTTCAGTTAACAATTATGATGAAGCATTAAAGCTGTTAAATGATAAATATCTGTTTACGATTATTGGAGAAAATTTATATCAAAACGCTCATCGGCAGTATTTACTTGGTAAGATAGCTTTAAATTCAAAAAAGAGTGAACTAAAATCTGCTCTGGAGTATTTTGAAGATGCACTTGGCTTTATTGAAAATGAAAGTATTTCTGAACTTACCTGGAAAATTCTTTTCGAGATTGCAAGTATTTATTTGGAGAGAGGAAATTTTCATAAGGCAAAAAAACCCAGACTTTATGCTTACGAATTATTGAACATGATTTCAGAACACATTACCAGTAATAAAATCAGAATTGCTTATCTTGAACACCCGGAAAGAAAAAAAACTTTGGAAAAATTAAAAACATATAGTAGCTCGGAACAAATAAATGAACTCCAAAGAAGTTAAAATTAAAATTTACTCTGATTCGGACGACATCAGTCCAATTAATTCCGGTTTAAGGCAAATTGAGCTTGAAAGCGTACCCATTGCTTTTACCTCACCAAAATCTTTTGTACCCGAAGAAGATACAATTATAATTTTACAAATCGATTCACTCGATTCTAAATTGTTACAGGAAATTTCCAATCAGCGTAAAAATATTTCTAATAAGTTAATTGTGATTATAAGAAGCAACAATGCTTTGTTAGTTTCTTCAATTGTTAAAATGGGATTTACTGATATTTTTGTATTTCCATACGAGCTTGTAAAATTCACCTCATACGTCAAAGAAGTAATTGCAAACGGACTTTACAAAACAACTTCATTTAAGAACGATAATATCATCCCTGAAAGATATGATTTAAGTACTATAATCGGGTCATCACCAAATTTTAATCGAACAGTTGATTTAGCTAAAAAAGTATCTGATCAAAGTTCATCTAATATTCTTTTGCTTGGTGAGACCGGAACAGGTAAAGGATTATTTGCAAGAGCCATTCATAATCACGGAAAATTTAGAAACGAACCTTTTGTAGATATAATTTGTACCGCAATTCCGGAAAATCTTTTAGAGTCTGAACTTTTTGGTTATGAAGCCGGAGCATTTACAAGTGCAAGAGCAAGAAAACCAGGGCTGTTTGAATTAGCCGGAGATGGGACATTATTTCTTGATGAGATTGGCGATATGAGTTTTGGACTTCAGGCAAAGCTTCTTAGAGCAATTGAGAAAAAAGTTATTAAAAGATTAGGTGGTGTTGTCGATATACCTGTAAATGCAAGAATAATTTCTGCTACAAATCGAAATATTGAGAAGATGGTTGAGGACGGACTCTTTAGAAGGGATTTATATCATAGATTAAATGTGGTTACAATTAATATTCCTCCTTTGCGGGAGCGGGGAGAAGATGTTATTGAATTAGCTAATCATTTCATTGAACAATTCAATAGGGATTTCTCTAAATCTGTAAAAAAAATTAGTAGAGAATTAAAACATTTCTTTCTCGGTTATCCATGGCCAGGAAATGTCAGAGAGTTAAAAAATGCAATCGAAAGAGCTGTTTTACTTGCTGAAGCAGGAGATCTTAGTCTCGCAGACTTTGCTAATTTAATAAATGCTTTACCTGTCACAGTTAACAGCAAGAATCAAGAAGATGAATTACCTGCAAACATTGTAAGAGTGGATTTGAATTATGCCACAACCAATCTTAGAAAGTTAAGTAAACATTATGCAATGCTTGTATTGGAAAAAGTAGGTGGAAACAAGTCACAGGCGGCAAAACTTTTAGGGATATCCAGACCTAAGTTGGATACTCTTTTGTCTAAAAAGAAGTAAAATTCATGTATTTTCAGATAAAAAAGCTGTAAAATTTTTTTACAAATCTTACCTTATTCTCCTCTTGTAAATGTATTTTTTTCCAATTTTCATTAAGAATTGTCAATTATTCATATTTATTAGATGTTTTTTGATGGCACCTACCTTGTGTTGTTTTCTTACTCAATTGAGGGATCATCCTATTCAATCAGGATGATCAATTTGAGTGTGTCATTATTAATTAACAGTACTGGTGGGAGCTATGCAAAAATCCATCTTCCTTGGTGTACTATTAGTAGCTTTAGTTGCTACCTCTTTTGCTCAGGTAGAAGAAGCAATTCGATACAGAGTTAAAAGCGACGTTGCAACTATTGAACAACAAATAAGTACATCAAATTTCGATGAATCTAATGGTAATTTGATTTTGCAAAACAGATCAAATTCCCAATTAGAGGAACTCGGCGGACGCTGGGGTTGGTTACGATCAGCTTCACAGCTCGAGGAACTCGGCGGACGCTGGGGTTGGTTACGATCAGCTT
>FWPV01004187.1_pt1 | contig 31227 bp, 18 predicted proteins | sample 2228371 | NCBI WGS metagenome assembly FWPV01 (sample SAMEA103939776, study PRJEB20133) | metagenome | reverse complement strand
AATCTTCGCCTCACCGATTTGGAAGAAACCGACCCTAACCCCTCTTTCCGGAAGGGTCTCTTTTTCAACCATCTTCAATCCCAATTTCTCCTCATAGAACCTCGCCGCCTCCTCAAGATTTGGGACGGCGATGGCGATGTGGTCAATCTTTTTAATCATCGCAAAACCCCTCTCACCTTGTCATACTCTCCAAACTCTTCTCTTAAAATATCGGAGATTTCTCCGGCCGTCGCCTTTGCCCTCACCGCTTCTAAGATTACCGGCATTAAGTTCTCGGAACTCCGGGCGACTCTCCGCAACTCTTCCAATGCCTTATTCAACTCCTTCTCGTTCCTCTCCTTTCGGTAAATTGCCAACTCCTTCTTTCGCCTTTCTTCTAAAACCGGGTCAACCTTTAAGAGTTTGAGTCTTATCGGTGTCTCATCTTGAAACTGATTCACGCCAACGACAACCCTCTTCTTCTCTTCTACTTCTTTCTGATACCGATAGGCGCTCTCGGCAATCTCCCTCTGCATCCAGCCACTCTCAATCGCGGAGACCGCGCCACCAATCTTTTCAATCTCATCAATTAGAGATTTTGCCTTCTCCTCAATCTCATCGGTTAAACTCTCAATGAAATAGGAACCAGCCAATGGGTCAACCGTATCCCCTACCCCAGTCTCATAAGCCAAAATCTGCTGGGTCCGCAAGGCAATCGTTACCGACTCTTTAGTCGGAAGGGAGAGCGCCTCATCCCGAGAATTGGTATGGAGGCTCTGGGTCCCACCTAAGACCGCGGCTAAGGCTTGGTAGGCAACCCGGACGATGTTATTATCCGGTTGTTGGGCGGTTAGGGTAACTCCACCGGTTTGGGTATGGAAACGGAGGCGACAGGACTCATCCGAGGCATTGAACTTCTCCCTTAAGAGTCTTGCCCAGAGCCGACGAGCTGCCCGAAACTTTGCCACCTCTTCAAGGATATTGGAGTGGGCGGCAAAGAAGAAGGAAATCCGTGAAGCGAAGCTGTCAATCGGTAAACCAGCATTAACCGCTGCCTTGATATACTCTAAACCATTGGCGAAGGTGAAGGCGATCTCTTGGATGGCGGTCGCACCCGCCTCCCGGATGTGATAACCCGAGATACTGATTGAATTCCACCTCGGGGTATTCTTTGCGCACCAGGCCATAATGTCAACGACGAGGCGCAAAGAGGGTCGGGGTGGAAAGATGTATGTCCCTCTTGCCACATACTCCTTTAAGATGTCGTTCTGGATTGTCCCTTGCAATTTGGCAATTTCAACCCCTTGCTTTTCGGCTAAGAGGCAATACATCGCCAAGAGGATTCCAGCAGTAGCGTTGATGGTCATTGAGGTTGAGACCTTATCTAAGGGGATTCCGGCAAACAACCTCTCCATATCCACCAAGGAAGAGATCGCCACCCCAACCTTACCAACTTCACCCCGAGCATAAAGGGAGTCGGAGTCATAACCCATCTGGGTTGGTAGGTCAAAGGCGACCGAAAGACCGGTCTGCCCCTGCCTTAAAAGGTAATGGAACCTTTCGTTCGTCTCCTCCGCGGAGCCAAAACCAGCATACTGCCGCATCGTCCAGAGCCGACTCCGATACATCGTCGGATGAATCCCCCGGGTGAAGGGATAGAGGCCAGGCAGACCGAGCCTCTCCTCTACTCCCTCTTTGATATCTTCTTTCGTATAAACTAGCTTCAGGGGAATTCCGGAGACGGTGGAAAATTCTTTCTCTCGTTCTGGCGTCTTCTTAAGAGAAGAAGCGACGGCTTCTTCCCATTTCTTATAAATCTCTTTGAAATCACTCATCTTAAAGGGGGATATTCCCGTGCTTGCGCCAAGGGTTGGTAAGGGATTTATTTTTTAAGAAGTTAAGCGACTGAATGATTCTCTGCCTCGTATCCGCAAAGTCAATCACCTCATCAACATAACCCAATTCCGCCGCCTTGAAGGGATTGGCAAATTTCTCCTCATACTCCTCAATGAGTCTTACTCTCATCTCCTCTGGGTTCTCCGCCTCTTCAATCTCTTTCCGGAAGATGATGTTGACCGCCCCTTCCGCCCCCATCACCGCCAATTCCGCAGTTGGGAAGGCGAAGTTGAAGTCACCCCGAATATGTTTTGAGGACATCACATCATAGGCACCGCCATAAGCTCGGCGCACAATTACCGTCACCTTCGGAACCGTTGCCTCGCAATAGGCGTAGAGAAGTTTGGCACCGTGACGAATAATCCCGCCATACTCCTGGGCGGTTCCGGGCAAAAAGCCCGGGACATCAACGAAGGTAACGATTGGGATATTGAAGGCATCAAGGAAGCGGACAAAACGAGCCGCCTTCACTGAGGCGTTGATATCTAAACAGCCGGCTAAAAATTTTGGCTGGTTAGCCACGACCCCAACGACCTCGCCCTGCATTCGGGCAAAGCCGATGATAATGTTTGGTGCCCAATACCTCTGAACCTCAAAGAAGGAATCCTTATCCACCGCCTCTAAAATTATCGGATACATATCATAGGTCTTACGCGGGTCTTCGGGAATCATCCCTTCAATATCCGGTGTTTTCCTTTCCGGGTCATCTTTTGGTTCAATCGCGGGCGGCTTCTGGCGATTGTTCTGGGGGAGATAAGAGATGAGTCTTCGGCACAACTCTAAGGCGGAGCGGTCATCAAGTGCCTTGAAGTGGGCAACTCCTGAGACCGCATTATGGGTATCCGCTCCACCCAACTTCTCTTTTGTCACCTCTTCTCTCGTTGTCGCCTTAATTACCTCCGGACCGGTGATGAACATATAACTCGTCTTTTCGGTCATTATGATAAAATCGGTGAGCGCCGGGGAATAGACCGCACCCCCAGCACAAGGTCCCATAATACAGGAAATCTGGGGTATAACGCCGGAGGCTAAGGTATTCCGCAAAAAGATCTCCGCATAACCCGCCAGACTCACAACCCCCTCTTGAATCCTTGCTCCCCCGGAATCATTGAGGCCGATGATTGGCATCCCCTCCTTAATCGCCAAGTCCATTATCTTGCAAACCTTCTCCGCAAAGACCTTAGAGAGCGTTCCGCCAAAGACCGTAAAGTCCTGGGAGAAGACCGCCACCGAACGACCAAAAATCTTCCCCAAGCCGGTCACCACCGCATCGCCATAAAACTTCTTGTTCTCCATCCCAAATTCGGTGCAGTCGTGGACCCGGAGTCGATCGAGTTCCAAGAAACTATCTGGGTCTAAGAGGATATCCAGACGCTCCCTTGCGGTCAACTTTCCCTGTTGGTGTTGTTTCGCGATCCGCTCCTCGCCCCCGCCCAAAAGCGCCGCCTCATTGCGTCGCGCCAGCTCCTCTTTAATTCTTTCTAATCTTCCCATCCATTATTATAACCAAACTCCCAATTAAGTCAAACCCGCCTCTTCCAAAAGAAGATCTCTTCGCTCAAGTTGACGAATGGTCTTATCCCCAAGATGACCGAAAGCAACTCTTTCCTTTCAATCGACTCCGCCTTCCGGACCTCTCTAAAACTCCGGCTAAGAAAGATATTTACTAATAGGCGCAAAATCCCGGATAAGAAAAAAAGGGTCAACAGTTGGGAGCGACCAAAAAATGAAGGGAGCCGATTCGCTAAATAACCACCCAGGATACCACCAAGAAATAAAGCGATACCATTAGTAAAATTAAAATAACCCAAACACCTCGTCCGGACATCCGGCGATGCGGCGTCAAAGATGAAGTTTAAGGCACAGAGGTTAAAACCGGACCAGGCATAACCAGCAAAGGCATTCAAAAAGATGAGATAAATCGGATTTGGGGAAATAAGCCAAAGGAAAGGAATAAAAGGGAGTAAAAGGGCGGACGCCTTTAAAATCCGGGCGTTGCCGTAACGGTCCGCATATCTCCCCCAGAAAGGCAGAGTGAGAAGCGAGGCGAGGGTGGAAGAGGTGGTAATCAGGGTGTAGGTGGAATAAGCAAAGTCTAATTTCTTTAACATATAAACCGAGAAGAAGGGGGCAGCGATAAAGGTCGCAAAGTTCATCCCGGAGACAAATAGGGTAAACTTCACAAAGTTACTCTCGGGCAGGCGCTTAATAAATTGGAAATAGGAAAATCGCCTTTCCGGTTTAACGGTCAACGGAATATCAACCATCCGGCTGAGAAAATAACCGGAAATCCCCCGAGTTAAACTGGCGATAAAGAAGACGAGAAAGAAACCGAGGATTTTATTCGCACTGAAGAAAAAGAGTAAAAAACCCGCCGAGAAGCTGGCGAGCAAAGTGACAAAACCCAATATCTTCCCCCGCCAGGCGAAGTATTCGCCATACCTCTCCCTCTTTACCGTATCACTCATTAAACTCTGCCAAGGAGAAGTAGCCGCCGCCCCAAAGGATGTGTTGATGGTCAAGAAAATAATATACAAAATTGTCTTTTCAATTGGCAAAAATGGTAAAAAGGCGATTAAGAACCAAAGGAAGGCTTGAAGGAAGACCGCCCAGGCGATAAACTTGACCCGCCGCCTTATCCTTTCCACGATGTCCGGGGAGAGGATTTGAGAAAAAGAGCCGAAGAGTTGGGGTAAAGAGGAGAGGATGCCGATTTGGAGGCTACTCGCCTTTAAGAGCAAGGCGAAAGGGATAAGGTAGTTTTGGCTGAAACCAAGGTTAATTGAGGCAAAGAAACCATCCCAGAAGGAATTTTTTAGACTCCTTTCCCGCTCCTTTTCATCGAAAAAGAATGTCTCCATCTACCAAATTCTAATTTTGCGATTTGGGAAAAAGAGGGATGACCTTCCCACTTTGAACCACCACTATTTTATACCCCTCACCAATTCGGAAAAAATAGATTCCGGTGGACAATCTCTCTCCTCTCACCTTCCGCCCCGTGGCATCAAAGAAAAGTAATTTGGGCACTTCTTCTTTAGACAAAAACTCTTTTTTCGCATCGGCGATTCCCGGTGGATAGATAAAAAAATCGTTTCTCGTTCTGGGACGGATTTGAAAGAATGCCTCCGACTGGGCGATATTTCCGGTTATCAAGAACTGGGTCTCGGGAATTGTCATCCCTGGGATATTTGTCCGACCATCAATCCGCACCAAGATCGACTCGTTCTCAGTCTGATTGTAAGCCCAATAACTTTCATTTGGTTGAAAAATTCCTCTCTCCTTGAAGTGGAGGGAATCAATCTTTAAGAGAACCCCTTCCAGAGACTCAGCAATCTGATAAATGTAGCCAATTTGGGGCAAAAGGGAAATTCCCCTCTCCAAGATCAAAAGAGAAGAACCGGAATCGGAATCCATCCGGATAGTTGTCAAATTGTTAATCTCCTTCACCCGTCCGGAAATCTTCACACTATCCCCAATTGCTGGCGGATGTAAAGAGGAGTTGACGAATATCCCCCGAAAACCTAAGGAGTTCCTATCTTCGATAAAGAAGTCTTCACCAAATACCCCGGAGACGACCCCACTCGTAATCACCCATTTATTTGTCTCCGGAGAAATTCCTGATGGGTCGGTAGTAAATTGGATATCGTAGATTCGGCGATAAGTCCCGAGGGTTAAGACTCGGGTTGGTGATTGCGAAAAGAGACCAAAACGGTTCTTCGCCTTTATATAATAGAAACATCTTCCGCCACTCTCCCCGGGTGGGATTGAATAGAAAAAGAGCGAATCAGAAAGGCGAAGGCTATCTTTGATTTGGGCAAGGAAATTTCTTCCATCCCAAGAGAGATATAGGGTATCAGAGATGTAGTGGAGGGAATCGAATTGGGTGTAAACCTTCGCCGTAACCCTTAATACCTCACCCGGCAAGGGAAAAAGGGGATAAGAGATGTTAGTGATGACTGGAGGGGTTGCCCGATATTGTTGAAGGAGATTTAGAAAACCACCGAGGGTGAAGAGAACCTCATCGTTGTAAGAGCGGTGGTGATTTACCTCCCCGGAAAAGACGCCGGAGAAGTCACGCGGGGTTGGGCTTGAATAAGAGTAGATGACCGAACTCTGCCAATTATCCCCCCGCCCATAAACCAAACGCAAGTGATTATCTAATCCGAATTCGGTAATCACCACTATCTCCTTCCCGAAAGAGCCATCATAGAAGTCGCCACTGGCTAAATCTAAATAGCGCAGATCGGTGCTGGGACGGAAGATAACCCTTGAGTTCCAGCCGGCGGAGTAGTAAATCTCAATCAAAGTTCCCAAACCAGAAGGGATTCGGTTATTAATTACGCATATCTCTTCCCCGAAAGAGGCCGCATCAAACTCGCTACACAAAATCGCAACCAAACTTAAATTGGGATTAGAAAAGATGGTTAAGGTATCCCAGGAAGCACCACCCCAGTGAATTCTCATCACCCGTCCGTCAAATAATATTACCCCAACTTCCCTACCATTCCTTGTTGGGTCAAAATTGCCGATTACCACCCCTTTAATCTCTCTTGTATTTCTTAGAATCGTTGTCGTGTCCCACCGACCAAAAGTATAGCGTAAGACCCGCAAACCATTATGACAGCTCAGGACAACTTCCTCTTCGCCATCATTATCGCAATCGCCAACCGCAATGTCATAAATCGGTTCGGGAAAATTGAGAATCGCCTCCCGCACCCAAGCTGTGCCACTCCAATAAAACCGTTGGATATCATAAGGTGGAGTCGCTTTTCCTAAGATTAAATCCTTCTTCCCATTTCGATCCAAATCGCCACTCCCGATTGAACGATAACCACTCCCAATCCTCCCCAAATTCTCCGCCCGGAATTTTGGCGGAGAGAATTGGGCGGTGTCGGTCAAAAGATGGACATAGCCGGTATCTAAATCGTTGAAGAAGATTCTCGTGGTATCATCGGTCTCCCCTTTTAGACCATTGGTCGTAATCACTTTACCCAAACGATAGGAAGAGGAGAATAATCTTAGGGTATCCCAATCCTCGGCTAAAAGGAAGGAGAAAAGACCAGTAAGGATAATAGGGAAAAGAAGACGATTCATGGTAAGAAGTCTAAGCGAACCCTCTTCACCCCAGGTAAACCTTTCAACGCCTTTAAGAAATCTAATGAGGGTTCAACGGGGAGTGACCTTATCCGCACCATTTTATTCTTTTTATTTAGTTCTCCTTCTCCTGAGATATCTTTCGGGTCCTTTTGAAGCAAAAAGACATCTTTCGTCCCCGGGTATTTTTCTAAAATGCCTCGCAATTTTGTCAGATCAAACTCCTTTTCCATTTCCACAACGACCCGAGCAACCCACTTGGGATAATCGGAAAAAGAAATAATCTCCTTTGCTCGACAAGAGATCATTTCGCCAGCAGTGGCTGGCACCATGCTACCGCCTCGCCGTCTTAAATTCCCCCTAATCAAAATGAGGTTGTCGTTTCGCAATATCTTTTTACTCTCCTCCAGAAGTGACTCGGAGATTAGCAGGTCACAAGAACCGGTCAAATCCTCTAATTCTAAAATCGAAAATTTCTCTCCTCTTTTATTTGTCTTAATCCTTTTATTTTTAACTAATCCGGCGAAAACCAAATCACCATTGGCAAAAGAAGACAAATCTTTAATCCGAGGGAGATTGAAAAAGTCATATTCAAAACTTTTCTCCAGAGGATGTTTCGTAAGATAAAAACCTAATGCCTCCTTCTCCCAGACGGCGAGGTCTTTCTCCTCCAATCTCTTTTTTTCCTTCTTGCCCGGCGCCCCCTTTTCATTCCCGAACAAAGAAAATTGCCTCGCCTCCCTTTCCCATCTCTCGGACTGCGCCTTTCCCATCTCCTCATCTAAGACGCCCAAGAGAAATGCCCGGTCCGGATTGATGGAGTCCAATGCCCCAGCTTTAATTAAAAACTCATATGTCTTTCGGTTTCCAAATTGTTTCGTCTTTTTTATTAAATCAAGCAAGGATTCAAATCTCTTATTCTGTCGAAGTGAGACGATGCAATCGGCGAATGCCTTGCTGATATTTTTAATCGCACCCAAACCGAAACGAATCGCATCTCCTTCTAAGATAAATTCATAAGAACTATAGTTAACATCCGGCGGTAAGATAGTGATCCCCATCTCCTTAATCTCTTTCAACCATTGACCAATTTTATCCTGGGCGCCAATTTCATTAGTCAGGGAGGCGCTGACGAACTCGTGAGGGTAGTTGGCTAAAAGATAAGCAGTCTGATAAGCGATGGTTGCATAGCCAACCGCATGCGATTTATTGAAGGCGTAACCGGAAAAGGGCGAAATTGCCCGAAATAACTCCTTCGCCTTATCCGGTAAAATTCCCTTTCTTTCCGCGCCTTTGATGAACTCTCTTTCCATTGAGTGCATCAACTCGGGAATCTTTTTTGCCATTGCCTGTCGGAGGATATCCGCTTGGCTCAAAGAGAAACCAGCGATTTTTGCGGCGATACGCATCACTTGTTCTTGATAGACAATCATCCCGTAAGTATCTTTCAGAACATCCTCTAAGAGGGGATGGAAATAAGTGATCTCTTCCCTTCCTTGCTTTCGGTCAATAAACTCATCAACGCTCCCTTGGGAAAGGGGTCCGGGGCGAAAGAGGGAGACAACCGCCACCAAGTCCTCAAACTTCTCCGGTATTAACTTTTTCAATATGCCTCTCATCCCGGGTGATTCCAATTGAAAGACACCGGTTGTCTTCGCCTCTTGAAGGAGAGAGTAAGTCTTCTGATCATCAAAAGGAATTTTATCCAGAGAAATCTCTACCCCCTTCCTCTTCAAGCGATTTATCGTCTCATCAATCACAGTTAAGGTCTTTAAACCCAAAATATCCATCTTCACAATCCCTAAGCCCGCTAAGGCATCCATATCGTATTGCGTGGAAGTCTCGTTGTCGGTCGTCCGGTAAACCGGAACCATCTCCCAAATTGGGAAAGGGGTAATGACAATCCCCGAGGCGTGAATTGAGGCGTGTCGGCAGAGTCCCTCTAATTTTAGGGCAATCGCTTTTAAGTTCTGGTAAATCTCGTTTGATTCCAAAAAATTAGCCAACTCTCTATTCTCCTCAATCGCCTTTTTTAATGGCTTATTAAACGGAATCATCTTACAGATTAAATCAACCTCGGGCAGAGGCACGGAAAGAACCCGACCGACATCCCGAACCACGGCTCTTGATTGGAGTGTCCCAAAAGTGATTACCTTCATCACCTTTTCCTCGCCGTATTTCTCTCTAATATAAGAAATCACCTCATCACGCCTCTTATCACCAAAATCAATGTCAATATCCGGCAAAGAGATCCGCTCGGGATTTAAAAACCGCTCAAAGAGTAAATCGTATTTCAAAGGGTCGCAATTGGTAATCCCTAAGGCATAGAGGCAAAGGCTCCCAACCGCTGAGCCCCTTCCCGGTCCAACCGGGATATTATTTCTTCGGGCAAAATCAACGATATCCTTAATCACTAAGAAATAACTGGCAAAACCAACTTCCCGAATTACCGAGAGTTCATACTCCAACCTCCTTTTTAATTCCGGGGTTATGTTTCGGTATCTTTTCTTCAGACCCTCCTCCGCCAAATAGGCGAGATATGCGGCGTCCGAATGGTAACCGGGGGGAATTTCCACTGACGGTAAGTAGAACTTTTTCTCGCCAACCGGTAATCTCAGATTACTACATCTCTCGGCAACCTCCTCGGTTGCCCGAATCGCCTCCGGCAAATCCGAAAAGCGAGAAACCATCTCCTCCGGTGACTTAAAATAGACCTCCTCCGATTCAAAACTTAGCCTCTTCTTTTCTGCCAATTTCTTGCCGGTCTGAATACAGAGCATCACCTCGTGGGCTAACTTATCCTCCCTCATTAGATAGTGACAATCGCCCGTTGCACAAAGTTTCAAACCCAATTTATCCCTTAAAGAAACCAATCCGCCAATCACCTTCTCCTCCTCTCTCACCCCAACCCGAATCACCTCTAAGTAAAAATTATCCCCAAAGATTTCCTTAAACTCCTTCGCCGCCCTTTCTGCCTTCGCCATCTCCCCTCTTGCCAGATAATAGGGAATCTCCCCCTTCAAACACCCGGATAGCGCAATTAAACCTTTCCGGTATTCATTCAATAACTCTTTATCAACCCGGGGGTGATAGTAGAAACCTTCTAAATAACCTAAGGAGACAAGTCTCACCAGGTTTTTATAACCCTCTAAATCCTGACTGAGGAGGGTGAGATGAAAATTAGATTCCGGAATTTCCGAGCTAATCTTTTTCTCCCGCCGGGAAGTTGGGGCACAATAGACCTCACAACCGATAATTGGCCTAATCCCTTCCTTGAGACAATTTTTGTAAAACTCAATCGCCCCGAAGAGATTGCCGTGGTCCGTAATCGCTAAGGCGGGCAACCCGAATTCCTTTGCCTTCTTTACCAAAGCGGAGATTCTACTCGCCCCATCCAAGAGACTGTATTCGGTATGTGTGTGCAGGTGGACGAATTGACTCATCAAGAATTATAAAGAGGAAAGAGAGAAAAGTCAAATGAAAGTTTTAATCCGATGAGCCAATATTAGATTGACATTCCGTCTAACTACCTCCTTCCCATTGCCCACCGAGAGAGGTAGATGAGAGGAAAGTCAATTGCCCCTAATCCGCCTTTTATTATTATCTGCCCGATAATTAAAGGCACAACCGGCTCTAAGCCGTAGAAGGCCAAGGTAATGAATAAGACACTATCAACGGCTAAACTCAAAACATCACTGGCAACATTTCTTAGCCAAAGCCCCTTTCCCCCCGTCATTTTTCGAAAGAGGTCAAATAGGAAGGCGTCAAGGTTCTGACTTAAAATGAAGGCAACCCAACTGGCAATTGTGATTCGGGGAACTAACCCAAGGACTTGTCGCCAAGGAGATTCCAAGTTCCAAAAGGGTGCCGGGGGAAGAGAGAGACCGATGATTAAAAAAATATTCATAAAGACCTGAGTGATAAAGGCGATGATTATCATCCTCTCCACCGCCTTCCGGTTAAATGCCTCGTTGACGATGTCAATTATCTGAAAGGTGAAGGGAAAGATTAAAACCGCTGCCGGAGCCGAGATTTGAAAAAAGAGAAAGTTGAAGGTAACGATCTTCGTCGCCAAAATCTGCGCCATCGCCAAATAGATTACATAAAAACCGAGCGCCAAATCTGCCCGATTATAGATTTTAATATACCAACCGGTGGCAAAACTGACAAAGGTGATACTTGAAACCCAAAGGATAATTGCCAGAAGCATTATTCCTCAGAAGACCTTACCCACCTGGAAGTGAATCTCCCACCTCTTCGGTCGGGCATCAATCCCATAGCCGAAATCAACCCCAACCAAACCCAACATCGGAATCTCTAATCTCACACCCGGACCGAAACCCTTTTTGAGATTAGAGAGATTAACCTCGGAGAAGGAATTGTAGGCGTTGCCATAATCAAAGAATAAGACAAAAGAGAGATAAGATGCCAACTTTAACTTATACTCTAAGTTGAAGACCAATATTGACTGACCACCAATTGGGTAGCCGTCCGAAACCGGTCCTAAGGAACGGTCGGGATAACCCCTAACCCCGTCTTCGCCGACGCCACCGGAATAGAACCGTTCATAAAGGGGAATAGCATCCCCGCTCTTTATTTTCCCGATCCAACCAAGACGGGAACGGAACATCAAAGAAAATTTCCAAAATAGAGGAAAATGAATCCGTTCTTCAAAGGTAGTCCGCCAAAAACGAATTTTACCCAAAGAAAGGTCAAAGGAGTATCGGTAATAAGAACCGGATGCCGGGTTGAATATGTAATCCCTTGAATCCCGAATGAAAGAGAGACTGGGTTGAATAAAACCTTTGAGGATAGTATCAGAATATATTGAATAAACACCACGGGGTTGATAGCGAGAGGAAATGGAACGGGGGGGTATCAACGCCTGCCCAAACCGAAGGGAGAGATAACCGCGTAAATAATCTAAGGGCAGGGGATAGGATGAGTTAAGACCGATGCTTTGGTCGTGTTTATCATAAAAATCATAAGTCATTGTGAGATAGTTGACATCAAAACCGGTTGAGAGGGGGCGGTCAAACAGATAAGGCTGGTTCCAACTGAAACCGATGTTTGTCTTCCTCCCTCCCTTTTCTAATTTTAGGGTAACTTTTTGACCTTTACCCAAAAGGTTGGGTTGAGAGATTTCTATATAACCAGTTAGCCCCTCTTGTTTAGAATAAGAGACCCCACCGCCCAAAGTGCCAAAACTCTGTTTCTCCTTTACCTGATAGATTAAGTCAATCTCGCCGCTCTCCTCAGAGACTTTCCGGTAATCAACCTGGACATCCTCAAAGAAACCTAAATTAAAAACATTTCTCTGGCTTCTGGCTACTTCGCTCCTCTTAAAACGGGTGCCGGGAAGGGTAACGACCTCTCTCCTTATTACCTTTTCTTCGGTCCGCTTGTTCCCCTCAATCTTCACCAAACGGATACGAGCTGGTGTCCCTTCTTTTATCTGAAATTGGAGATTAACCGTATCTTCTTTTATCTCTTCAATCGGGATAATCACCACATAGATATATCCCTCTTCGGCATATAACGAGTATAACTCCTGTAGCGCATTATTTATCTTCTTATAGTTATAGACCTGCCCTTTCTTTATCCGCAATCTCTTCTTTAACTCCTCCTCGGAAAATAAACTCTCGCCTTCAATCGCCATTCCCCCAAAAAAGAATTTCTTCCCTTCTGCAAGCGCAATCTTAATGTTGACAAATTGGTCCTCCTCCTCAATTTCGTGATGAACGATTCGCGCTTCCAAAAAGCCCTTCTCTTTGTAGAGATTAACAATCCGATCTAAATCTTCCTTAAACTCCGCCTCTTGAAACCAACCCTTCCGATACCATCTTTTCTCTTTGTTCTTCATCGCCTTCTTTAACATCCTTTCCGAAAGGTTCTCATTTCCCGTGAAGATTATCTTCTTCACCCGCCTCTTCTTTCCCTCATCAATTTGGAAATAAAGTGTTACCCGATGGAGCGAATCCATTTCCGATTTCAAGGTCTTCACCTTTGTTAAGAAAAAACCCTTCTCTTTATACAATTGGAGAATATTTTGTTCAAAAGTAAATATCTTAGAGGGAGAGATGGCTTCCCCGGGTTTTGCCGAAACCCTCTCCTTCAACTCTTTTGTCTTAATCCGTCGGTTTCCGGAAAATTCAAAATCTTTTAGGTATGGGTTATCTTTGGTTCTGAATTGAACAATTACCCCTTCCTTGGTTAAAGCGGTCTCGGCCAAAATTTCGCAAAAGCGACCCGATTTATAAATCCTCCTCATCGCCTCCTGAATCTCCTCCGCCCGATAAAAAGACCCTGGTTCTAATCCCGATAGTTTGATGACCAAAAGGGTATCAACAAATTCGGTCTCTGCTCTCACCATCAAAATCTTTGGTGATAAGGGCTGGGCCGAGAGAGAAATTTTATTAACTAAACCCCAAAAATAGCTGAGTAGGGAGATTTTTAAAACTAAGGCCTTAAGGATTAAGCCTTGCCTTTTTATTTTTAATCTCACTTAATTGGCAGTTCTTCCGGGGTTAATTCCCGAAATTGGAGGACATTCTCTACACGCACGACAAATATAGTTGAACCTTCTTTAAACTTCCCTCTCAATATCTCTTCGGCTAATGGGTCCTCCACCAAACGGCGGATTGTCCGCTTAATTGGTCTCGCCCCATATTCTGGGTCAAATCCTTGCTCAACCAACAAATCCCGGGCCTCTTCACTCAAAAGGATGTCTAATCTCTTCTCCGCCAATCTCTCTCGGATATCCTGAATTTGAATATCAACGATCTTCCTCATCTCTTCTTTCCCTAATTGACGGAAGACGATAATTTCGTCAACCCGATTCAAAAACTCAGGTCGGAATACCTTTTTCACCTCCACCAGTAACTTCTCGCGCATCTTCTCATAAGAAATTAGTTCATCCTCGGGATGGAAACCAATACTTGTTGCCCTTTTAATCTCCGCCGTGGCGATGTTTGAGGTCATAATGATTACCGTATTCTTGAAACTGACCCTCCTGCCCAAAGAATCGGTCAATTGACCATCCTCCAAAATCTGGAGCAGAACATTAAAGACATCAGGGTGCGCCTTTTCAATCTCATCAAATAAGACGCAGGAGTAAGGTTTTCGCCTCACCTTCTCGGTCAGTTGTCCCCCTTCTTCATAGCCAACATAACCCGGCGGGGCACCAACCAGGCGGGAGACATTAAACTTTTCCATATATTCCGACATATCAAGTCGGACCAAGGCATCCTCGTGCCCGAAGAGAAATTTAGCCAATACCCTTGCCAACTCCGTTTTTCCGACGCCGGTTGGACCCAAAAAGATGAAAGAGCCAATCGGTCGTCTTGGGTCTTTTACCCCGGCCCGGGAGCGACGGATCGCCCGGGCAATCACCTCAATCGCCTCATCTTGCCCAACAATCCGTTTCTTTAACTCCTCCTCCATCTTTAATAACTTCTGGGATTCCGATTCCTCAATTCGGGAAAGAGGTATCCCCGTCCACATTGAAGTCACCTGGGCGATGTCTTCGGGTGTCACAACCGGAAAATTACCGCTCTTCTCCCACTCCTTCCGTTTCTTCTTTAGCAACTCGGTCAAACGTTTCTGTTCATCCCGCAACTCTGCTGCCTTTTCAAACTCCTGACGCCTTACCGCCTCTTCTTTCAACTTCTTTACCCGCTCAATCTTTTTATCAATCTCTTCACTTTCTTTGTTGACCACCGGTCTTAAAAGTTTCACCCGGGCACCGGCTTCGTCAATGAGATCAATCGCTTTATCCGGAAGGAAACGGTCAGTTATGTATCGGTCCGAGAGATAAGCCGCTGCCTCTAACGCCACCTGGGTATAGATCACATTATGGTGAAGCTCGTATTTCTCTTTCAATCCCTCTAAGATCTTTAGGGTCTCAGCGGCGGTTGGCGGTTCCACAATTATTGGTTGGAATCTTCTCTCTAAGGCAGAGTGTTTCTCAATATACCTCCGGTATTCTTCAAAGGTCGTCGCCCCAATACATTGGAGTTCACCCCGAGCCAAAGCTGGTTTCAACATATTAGAGGCATCAATCGCCCCCTCCGCCGCCCCGGCGCCAACAATTGTGTGTAACTCATCAATAAAAATGATACAATCACCCGCTTTCACAATCTCATTGAGGACCGCCTTCAACCTCTCCTCAAATTGCCCCCGATACTTAGTTCCGGCGACCAATGCGGCGATATCCAAAGCCAAAACCCTCTTATTCCTTAGAGCCTCCGGAACCCGATTCTCAACAATTCGTTGGGCTAAGCCTTCAACAATCGCTGTCTTCCCAACTCCCGCCTCGCCAATCAAAACTGGATTATTCTTTTTCCGTCGGACCAGAATCTGAATGATCCGTTCAATTTCTCGTTCTCGACCGATGATTGGGTCTAACTTATCCTCCCGGGCTAACTGCGTCAAATCCCGGGAGAAGTAATCAAGCGCCGATGTCTTTGCCTTTGGCTTTGCTGGAGCGGGGCCCTCTCCCGCCAAAACCCGTAAGATTTCATTCCGAACAATCTCAATCTCCACTCCCAAGGAAACCAGAACCTGACACGCCAATCCGCGCTCTTCCCTTAAAAGTCCTAAAAGTAAATGTTCGGTGCCGATATAAGAGTGGTTCATCTCCTTTGCCTCTTCAATCGCATAATTAATCGCCGCCCGCGCCTCTTGGTTTAGAGGAATCTCACCAACGACAATCGCCTCGCGGCCGTAGTTGACCGCATTCTCCACCGCCCGACGCAAATCGTCCAAATTAACCCCAAGGTTGGTCAAGACCAATGCCGCAACTCCGCCTCCTTCTTTAAGAATCCCTAACAAAATGTGCTCCGTGCCGATGTAATCGTGGTGCATCCGGCGGGCCTCTTGTCTTGCCAACTGGATTACCCTTTTCACTCTTTCCGTAAATTTCTCTTGCATAGTCTTATCTTATCATAAGATTAGATACCTGTCAAACACCTTTCGGTTCACTTTGGTTTCAGGTGGTGATAAGAAAAACCCTTATCTCTGTGCCATTTTTCCGGGTCCAAAAAATAATTGGTAATCTCATCGTATTCTCTCTCCGTCAAAAGGGTGATATTCTTCGGAATCCTCTTAGAAAGAAGGGCATTGCGGTCGGTTAAGGAAAGGAGGGAACAATTTAAATTGGCTAACTCCTCCTTTCCGCCCTGCCGACGGTCAAAGATGACAAAGGCCTGCTCGCAGATTGCCCCCTTCGCCCGGAGTTCTTCAATCACCCGTCGTTTTGTCCATCCCTTAACGATTGTATCGTCAATTAAAAGAACCCGCTTCTTAAAAATCTCGTGCGCCTTCACCCCTTCTAAGAGCGGCGCCTCTTTATGCCTTCTTTCCCGGCGGGCGAAGAAACTTGGTTTAGAAATCTTTTGCGCCAAAAGAGTGGCAAAGGAGATGCTTCCGGCCTCAATCCCGCAGACCAAATCAAATTCATAGTGAGCCAAGATGAGTGCCGCTTGACTAATTAAAAAGTCAAAGACCCGAGGATAATTCGGCAGACATTTCAAATCAATATAAATTGGGCTCCGGTTCTTCCGCTCGTCAACCTTAAAGAATGGTTTTAAGTCTCCCAAACTTACCTTTATTGCCCCAACCTGCCAAAGCAAGGCGGCCACAATCTCGGGCAAAGTCCCCGAAACCCTTTCTCGGATATACTCTAAATCTGGCTTAATTATTCTCTGCTCCCGGAGTAGACGAAATAGTGGCTCAATGAGGATTCTTTCATCGGTTTCAAAGGAAAGCCGGGTGGCGTCAACATCATAGATGAAATTCAGATAGGCAACCCCTCGGTTATTAAGATAAATTGGAAAGGTATCCGCATTCGCCTCTTTCTTTGGCTCACCCAAACTCCTCGCCTCAAAAAATACCTTCCTCTTAAAGAGTGAGAAGAAGTCTTGGGCTAAAACCTTAACCTCCTTTGGCTCCAAAATGAGGGGAGTAGAAAAAGAGAGGATTCCCCTTTTTATCTCAAAGCCGGTTAAAGGCAATTCAATAAAACGCATATTTAATTATAACTAAAATATCAAAATTTTCAATAGTCCAGCTTATTCGGCTAACCATTTTGGAATATAATTTTTAGAGATTTGCCTTACAAGTCTTTGTTAATCAGAGACTTAAACATATGAAAGTTTTAGAAAATTAAGTGTAAGATTTTAGGGTATTTTTTACTCTATATATAATGGGGGTCGCCCAGATTGGGTTCTAATCCCACCCCCAAAAAGGAATAGAAGAGAAGGTTAAAATGGTCTTAAGGAAAATAAAAGAGATGATTCTTCGGGAGGGATAAAGGGAATTTCAAACCATTATTGGAGGAAGGTTCAAAAAGAGATTTGAAAGGGAGGGGATTTTTTCTTTTCAAAGTCGTATAGGGGATGCTATCCCTAATCCCCTCTCCTTTGCCATTGGCACCGGCAAGGCAAAACGGATTAACCCTCTTATTAAGGGAAAGACCTTTAGAAATGAAATGAGACCTCTCACGAGAGCGGGGTGTAGGCATAATGGAAGACCCCTCTTTTGAGAACTCGCCAATTTGGAAAGGGAATCAACCACCTTTCTCAAATTTGATTATATCTTCCTCCTTTCCGCTAATCGGAAAGTCTGCTCACCTCATTTTAAGATGAGAATCTTATAACTTTTCTTCCCTCCATTCTCTTCATAATGGAGAAAATATATTCCAGATGGCAAAGAAGAGAGTGAAATCTTAGAATCAACCGGCAGAGGTTTCACTCTCTTTCCCAGGGCATCATAAATTTCTATTTTCCCAAATTCCCCTTTTATTAACAGGTGCTCGGAACTCCGGCGGATTGTTGGATAAATCGCAAAATCAGAAACCTTGCCAAAACCTTCTCTCTCAAAGATTCCAACCTGTGGTTCGCCGGTCTCAAAGGCAATCGCCCTACCGGGAATTAAAGGCGCCTGTGCCCGATGGTAGTTGTTATTGTAGAGACCACAAATCCCCCGAGTTGAGTTGTTATTCTCAATCCCAACCGTGTTGCTCGTATAGTTATTGGCGGTGTAATACTGGAAGACAATCCGGTTATCACCCGTTGGCGTTACAACCGTCGTATCGTAGACGATAATCTCAAACTTATCCCATTGGGTATTTGGGCTGAAGTAGTGGACCGAGTCCCACTCAATCACAAACCGATGGGAATCGGGCTCATAGAGGAACCAGATCCGGTTGCCATAAGGTGGATATAAGTCATCCCAATTGACACAGATCATTGAATGGGGATTAGCCGATGAAGGGTCAGGAAGTGGTTGGTTGGTATAGACCGTAGATGTTACCCTTCCTGGCACAATCCAGCCGTTTGAGCAGACCGATAAAGACTCAGAGTAACGCTGTCCATAATACTTGAAGAGAAAGGGCAAGCGAATCCTTATCGTCTGGTCATCCGATGTTATCGGTAATTGAACCCCACGGTTTCGCAACTCAATCCAACGGTAAACAGGTCTTTGGAGATAGAAGGTATCAATGTCATCATAGGCATAATAGATTGCTGGGTCACCATCCGGAATTGGGTCGGTGATCGTCAAGACACCAACCCCGATTGTAAAACCCAACTTTGTGCTATAACCACCATCTGCGGTTATAAACAGGGTGCAAGGAACCGATGTCTCCGGACGCATCCTTGGAGATGCCATCACCCAGAACCGGTCCTCATTATTGACCCTAATCGACTCTTTGGGAATGAAACCATAATTACCCTGCGAGTCAAGAACCGAAAACAGGGTATCATAAGCCCGAAGCACCGCTCGCACATTATAACCATGTCCCAAGCCGGTGTTTCGCAAAGCGACCCGCAAAAAGGCATCCTCTCCCGGGTCAATCCGTCCATTTGGACGCACGGAATGAGAATCCGAGACAAACGCCTCCTGATAAGCAAAGACCGGTGTGCCAACCGTGATGGAAAATCTTGAGAACCAGGTTGAGTCCAAATTATCCTTGCAGGCTAAACTGCAAAGGATGGCATAACCGTTTGCTAAACCTTGGTTAATTTGGAGATTAAAGCCATTAGAACCGGTAAAGGCGGAGTCCGAAGGTTGGATGTTTCCAAAGTTTTTAATGGTGTCTCGCGCCTGAGCCTGCGGGTCTCGGGTGAAGAAACGTCCGACAACATTCTGGGCGATAAGGTTTCCGTAATTCTTCACCCAAGTCGGCAGTTCTAATTCCTCCCCGGGATTTGGAATTCCATCACCATTTCCTCTTGGTGGTGCGTCATCAACTATATGTCGCAGATAGGTGACATAAGGACGGTTCATTGGTATCGCTAAACAGAAACCAAGATAGGTTCGGAGATTATGACCGGTAACCGTAATATAAATGGTATCCGGTTGTTGGGTGTTTAGACTTAATGTCACTTGTCCGGAGGAGTTAGTATAAGCTGAGGCAAAGACATTCGTGTCATTCTTGGCCAAAGCACAGACCAAAGCATTCGCTACTGGTTGCCCTTCTCTTTGGACCGTAACTTCTAATTGATAAGAGCCCACCGGGATTACCGAAGGGTGAGAGACAAAAATCTCTTGAGGGATATCCCAATAGATATCAATCGCACCATCACCCATCAAATTATACATCTCAAAATACCTTCTCGTCGTCCCGGTGTTTCCCATCTGCTGGAAGTAGCGCAACTTTCCTTTATTTAGCATCCCCATCGCCCAATAGAAATTGGAGTCATAGGCACAATCAAAGACCCGCCTCTGGAAGGTATCGTCTTCTGTCCAATAAGAAGTGACCGAGGAGGCGTAGTGACCAATCGCACCCCGCAAGCCGACCCGAATCCAGGTCTCCGAGAAACACTCGGGATAAGAAGAAGAGGCAAAATTTCCGGAATAGCAGGCATAGGTCCCAACGAATGGAACCTTGTCAATATTGGTCAACTGCCGCACATTAGCCGAGGTAAAATTACAATCCGCCCAACGGTCTTCGCTCCCGTGTCCGGAATAAGTAACCCAAGCCCGACCGCCATTTATCGCCTCTGGAATCGGAGTCCCCGAATTATAATACAAGAATAAAGAGTCGCAAATCATCCCGTATCTCCTTTGTAACCGCATACAATACTTGTGCGTTGATTCCGCCACCCGATGGTTCCCGCCGTCCGAGGAGGCGATGAAATAGGATTTCTTCAACCATTCCCGGGTAGTTATCCACTCATTCCTCTCATACTTCAAAACCTTCATCACAAAAGAGTCTAACTGGGGAGCGGATGATACCGAGAGCCGAGAGACATCAATATCTGGTAGATAATCCCCGGTTGACATCAGAGAGAAATTCAAGTCCGTTGGTGGATTACCCGTCCCTTGACCGGTGAAATAACCGATGCGGTCAACATCACCAACTAAAAGGACATAGGTCGGACGGATTGGCCAATTGTTGTAGGCGTTTAGGATATAATTCCTCACCACATCCGGATTCCCGCCGCCAACCTCTGAAAGTCTCTTCACCCAAGTTTTATAACCCTTTCTCATTCGCCACTGCGCCAAAGGCAATATATTATTGAACCACTCATCCGGAACGATAATCAAATAACCAATCGGCAAATTCGGTGGGTCAAAGACCTTATAGTCTTCGTAATTAACGATTAAATCCGAGAGCCTTTTCTCAAAGGGCAGAGAGTATAAATTACGGAGAAGGGAAAAAGTCTTTTGGATATCCGCATTGAGAGTCTTCACCTCAATCCCCATCTCCGGATAAAACTCAATCTCCCCTCTTTTCGGATTATACCTTACCGGAAATACCTCCAAGACCGCTACCCGACGGGAGCGGATATGACCGACTAAAGAAATCCTCGCAAGCTGTTCTGGGAAATAAGTGTCCGAATTATAAAAAACTTCATCCCTTGTCCAAGGGGGAGCCGGACCGGTCTTCGGAATTGGCGGCTGTAAGGGATAAACTGGAAACTCAACCGGCTGAACCACCTTCTTAAAATTCTTAACCAGTACCTCTGGTTCGCATCCCTCCGGAATCTCAACCAACTCCCTCATCACCGGCAGAAGGGGTTTTCCTTCTTCAATCGTTCTTCCTGAGGTAGGAAGAGAAATAAGAGAGAAAGTTCCTTCTTCCGTCTCCTTTTGAGTAATCTCCGGTTTTGGCACCTTAACTTCAAAAGCGATCCCTTCAAACGAGAAGGCCTTTACCTGAATCTGGGCTTTTTGTATCCCTGCGCTAAGGCTAATGTTAATGAGGAAGAAGCCCACTAAAAAAGCAAAAAAGGAACTAAATCGCTTCATCTTTCACCTCCTCCATCTTCTCTAAATACTCCTTTATAAAGTTTAACACCTTTGGTTCTACTTTCACTTCTCCAATAATAACATCCAAATCGCCTCCTTTCTTTGTTCTCATCTTTGGACCAAAAACTGAAAAAACCTCTTCCCTCTCCTCAAATATCACCCCAGCGCCCAAATGAGTCTTTCCATTGGTGATTCCCACTGGAACGCCAATACGAGGGGTTCTAATCTTTGGGTCTTCTTTGTTAAAATAATACCTTTCCCCTCCTTTCAGATACCGAATCCAAGATTCGGCCCGAAACTTCTTCCGGAGAACCAAGTTCCTCTTTCCTTTCTTCACCACTCCGGGTAAAGAAAAAATTCTTCCTCCACCCGGAAGGGAGTTTTCTTCATAGTCGGCGCCAAATTTTAAAACGACGACATATTTGGGGGAGAGAATCTCCATCTCTAGGGCAAGCATCCGACTTCGGAAATCCCGGTCATTTAAAAGGGCAACCGACTCCACAATTAAAAGTTCTGCTGTTCTTACCCGAGATGTTATCTCTTTCAAGCCCGAGGCAAATTCCTTCTCTTTACCTAATGGTGATGTATTGCCAATAAAATAGATATACTTCGGTTTTATCTCGGATAGGGCGTTAATCTCATTCTTAACAAATCCTAAACCAATTGTCGTTGGTGGACCAATATTTGACTGCCCAACATCCATATCTAAAACCGCAGTCTCAACTCCGCTCTTAAACCCCTCTTTGGCTAAAAGACTAACAAAAGAAGTTTTGCCTGATGTCCCTTCGCCAATGACCAGGACGCTTGCCGGTTCTTTCAAAATCCTACCAATACAACTCTGCCACGCTTCGTGAATATTCATTACCTCCTTATTATACGAATTTAATTTCTATCTGTCAAGCAAACGATTTTCGTCAAAAATAATCTTCCCGAAAGAGGTCGTTTAGTTAAAAATCGCAACCAATTGAATAAAGAGATGATTTTTGATAAAACCGAGCCTCCTGGCAAACTTCCCAAGGAAATCCCGACAGAACCCCCTTACTTCCACCATCAAGAGAAATTCCGGTTGAGTCTTTCTTAAAAAAATTTGGGCTATAGGGAGATAGAAATTCTCCACCATTTTTTGGGAGAGTGCCAAAGTGGGTTTCCTATACCTTGGTGGCGGAAGATTATCCGGATTGGACGGAGTTGCGCTGCTACGACTCCGGCTTTATCAACGCCCGTGTTTTAATTTTTGTTAAAAGTAAGGGGATTAGATATACCCGTTCCCGGGGGTATAAGAAGAATGACTCCCCGTATGTTGAGGGAGAAACTAAACGATGGTAATGAAACTTAAAAAGAAAAAGCGGTTGGGGGGGTTATCGGGAATAAGAGATTAATACAACTTAACACTCGGGTTTTGGCTTTTCCTCTAGTTTCAAAGGAGAAGAAGACTTTTGATTGCGAATATGAACTTGTTCTCTTATGTTGAGATTCGGGAAGAAATTAAACCTCTGACGAAGAGACTTGACCGCCTCAATCGGAAAAAATATGGTGGACTAACTAAAGAAAACGAAACAAATCTCTAGATCTGTTTTGATAAAAGACAGCAAAAGAGTTTTGAGGAATCACCTTCCCCCCACCAATCGGAAAGCAACAATTTAGCAATAAATAAAGAGCGGAGCCCGCCAAAACGGGCTCCTTTCTCCTGGTGCTGCGGCGGATTGAAATTTATTTGACCTCTTTTCTTATTCCAATTTCTCGGCGGCAATTCTTTTCCATTTCTCGGCGTCGGTTCCTTTCCCTCTCATTGGAACGGGGATTTAAGAAGAAGTTGATGTCTGGTGTATTCTGGTTTTCTCGGACAATCACCAGCTCAAAATAGACCTGAGGCTCATAACCACGAGCCATAGCCGATACCTGATATTCTCCCGCAGGAAGGTTCTCAATCCGGTATGTTCCATCCTGTCCGGTAATCGCCCTGCCCATCCCTCTCCGTGCCCTTCTTCGGGCACTCACGATTGCCCCGGCAATTGGCTCACCTGTCGTCTTGTCCACGACCCTTCCGGAGATTGAACCAGTGCCTGGTGGAGGAGGTGGGGTTTGGTAAGGTGGAAGAGCAAAGTTGATGTTCGGAGTTGTCTGATTGGCATAAACCACAACCCTCTCGGGATAGGCCCTCGGTAAATATCCCCGAGCACGGGCCGTAACCCGATATTCACCTGGTAAAAGGCTCTCAATCAGGTATTCACCATTCTCACCAGTAAACGCGTGCCCACAACTCGGACCGCAAGCGGAAACATTAGCACTAACAATCGGATTTCCAGTAACCGAATCAACCACCCGACCGGAAATTGAACCGCTACCCGGTGGAGCTTGGTAAGGGGCAAGGGCAAAGTTAATATTTTCTGTTGTCTGCCCGGCTTCAACCAAAACCGGATCCGGATAGACCTTGCGGAGATAATTGGAAGCGGAGGCGGTGACACGGTAAAAGCCAGGTCTTAAATTGGGGATGGTATATTCACCATTTTGGTTAGTCACCGCCCTTCCGCCACAATTATGTCTCATCATCGCCAGAACGTTAGCCCCGGCAATCGGGTTCCCAGTAACCGAATCAACCACCCGACCGGAAATGGCCCCAAAATCTCCGGAAAATACCAAACTAAAACTGAAAAAGAAAGTTAAAGTAAGAAGGCTCTTCATATTCCCTCCGTCTTCTTCATCATTGGAGCCTAGCAAAAATCGTGCCAAATAATAATTCTCTCCTCTTTTTACCAATCATTGATTTTTTAACGTGTAGATTTTTGCCTAATGAGAAGGAAATTGCATAGACTTGTTTCTTGCCCGAGGAGTGAGACCGATGTCTAAAAGATGAATTCCATAACTGAAGGCAACCCCTAAACCGAATACCTGCTTAGCGATATAAACCTTCTTATAGCTATCATAGGCGGCAGAAATTTCAGAAGGGATTCTCTTCTCTAAATAGGACCTATGATAGATTGGGGTCAAGAAGGTGGTAATTAAAAAGCCAACGGTTGAGAAGGTGGTGAAAGAAAATAGGGAGTATCCTTTCCCTTTTTTCCCTTCTTTCAATTGTGCCAAACCGGGATAAAAATATATTACCGGCATTGGACAGGGCTTATCAATCTCTCTTTTCTTAAACCCCTCTTTTGCCTCTAAGAAGACCCTTAATATCTTCGGCGAGGTAGTTAGGGAGTCAAGAAAGAAATTGGGTAAAATCTCTAAGATTGAGCGAAAATATTCCTTTGCGGATTCTTTCGCCCCAATCGCTACTGAGGAAAATGCCAGAATTTTCAGCACCTCCACCTTCTTCTCTCTCTTTAAGCCCTTATCCCAATTTGGTTGGGCGGTAATCTCCTCCCCTTCTCGAACTACCTTCTCAAACTCATTTCTCTTATAAAGGGAATCTAAATGGGACAATAGATTAGTGATGCCAAAAAAAAGAAAAATTAGGTCTTTTCCCATCTCAGTTAAATATCCCTTTCCGCACCCTTCCCTTCCTATCTTTCCGTATTAAGAAATAGACCCCCCTCTTTAAATCGTCTCCTCTCACCTCCCAGCCGATTGGGTTAAAGATTCTATATCTTCTCCTTATTAAAGGGAGCCAACTTTTACAAAGAAAGGTTGTGGTCTCTTCCCTCCTCATCCCTTCCACCTCCCCCTCCTCAATTCCAGAAAAGGTAGTCTTTTCTGTCTTTCCGCTCACCCAACCAAAACTATCGCCACCAACCGCATAAATCTCACCACCCAAGACACAGGCAGAAAGGTTCGCCCTTGGGTGATTGAGATTAAAATACTCTACCCAACTATCCGATGCCGGGAGATAATATAAAACCTTTCTTGATGGCTGACCATATCTCTCTACCCCACCGAGGAGAAAAATTCTTCCGCAGTAAACGCAACCAGCCGCACCAAAATTGGAAAAAGGAAGCCTTTTTATCACCTGCCAACTATTAGAACTTTCATTGTATACCTCACAAACTCGGAGCGGTCCCTGATAGAAACCACCAAGGGCATAGATTCTATCTCCTCCAACCGCGGCAAAACTTGCTCGAGGGGTAAGCATCGACCTTCTTATCAACCATGTATTCTCTCTTAAATCATAAACCTCTACGGTATCGGTAAAATTCTCGCCAATTTTCCCACCCATCACAAAAAGGAGATTGGATAAAAGCGAACCACTCATCCCAGAACGGGGGGTGGGTAGGAATGAGTTGATCCTCTCCCAGGTATCTCTTTGCGGGACATAAGCCTCAATGATATTGGTCGGTTGGCGACAACGGATACTTGTGTCACCACCAATGACATAAATTTTACCTTCCCACACACCGACGACCGCTCCGTAACGAGGGGTCGGCATCGGCGATTTTAGAATCCAAGTATCTCTGATTGGGTCATACTCTTCACAAATTCCCGAAACCCGATTTTCATCTCTCCCACCAATCGCGTATATCTTGCCATTAACCACCACACAGACCAACCCGGTTCTTGGGAAGTTTAACCCACAGACCTCCCGCCAACCTTGTCCAAACAAATTACTTCTTAAAAGTAATAGAAAAAGAAGTATAATCCGTTCTCTCTTCACAAACACCATCACTTTAGTCAAAAAGCATAAATCGTGCCAATTTACCCTTTAATCTTCTTTCCTTGATCTCCCCGGCTTTAAATTCCAGGGTTTCCAGATAAGGGGAGAAATTGGGATTCAGGAGTTTCAATTCGTGTCGACCAGGTGAGAGATAGAGTATCTCTATTGGGGTCGTCTCTTTATATTCGCCATCAATGTAAACATTCGCCCAGGGCTCGACGAATAATTTTAGTCCAGCAAAATGGCTCTTAAAATCTAAAAAAAACCTCGTTGTCTCTTTCGGACTTATTCTCACCACCGTCTCAAACATCCCAAATTCTGGATTAAAGAATTTTATCTCCGTCTCTTTCGCAAGAAGTTTTAAGAGGAAGAGTGGGGTCTGACCAAAATTTTCACCATAAATATAAACATTAGACCAAGGTTCAGAATTGACGCTTAGATAACCGCTATCCGTTAGCTCCGCGGTGCGTCTAACACGTTTTTGGCTTTCGACTCTCCCTTCATCTTCCCATTTCCCATTTTCCGTGTTCCGCTTGCCTCTTTCCTCAAATTCCTCCCTCTCTTTCTTAAAGATTAAAGTCGTTAAAACTTTCGCCGGGGGCTCACCTTCCGGAGTAGTATCAGTAAGACCCTCTCCTTTTACCTCTAATCTCTCTTGAACCGATGGGATACTCTCTAAGGGAGCGGTCCTTTTCGGAAAGAGGCGTGCCTTTTGGCTCTGGAACAAGAAGAAGAGAATAAAACCGAAAAGGGCAACAAGAGCCGGGATGAGCGAACCGGATCTAAAAAGAAATGGAGCGGACCTTTCTTCAAAGGCTTTCGCTCCGCTATCGTCGTCTCCAAGCTCCACCAATTCTTTCATCGCCTCCTCAATTTTCTCACTCACCTCATTAAAATCAGAAAATCTCTTTTCCGGTCTCTTTTCTAAACACCCTTCTAAGAGATTGGCAAGGGGAATAGGGAAGTTTTCTATTGTTGGCTTATAGTTCAAAACTTTGTGTAAAACCGCACTATAGGTCTCGCTTGAAAATGGGTTTTCACCGGTTAAGAGTTCATAGAGGACAACACCGAAGGAGAAGATATCCGAGCGGTGGTCAATTGGTCTGCCGGAAATCTGCTCGGGTGACATATAAGCCGGGGTACCGATTATCTCGCCCTCAATTGTCAAACCTCCAATTTTAGAACTACGAGCCAGTCCAAAATCGGTTAGTTTCACTTCTCCATTTCTCTTTAATAGGATATTACTTGGTTTAATATCCCGATGAAAAATCCCTTCCTTATGGATTCGGGATAAGGTCTCCGCAATTGACTTCCCAATCCGCAAGACCTCTCTGGGGTCTAACTTCTTCTCTCTTTCCAAAATACCTTCTAAGGTTTCTCCTTCCACAAATTCCGAGACGAGGAAGGCAAACCCGCTCTCTCTCCCAAAGTCATAAATTTTTACCACGCCCGGGTCATCTAAGTCAGCGAGAATCTTCGCCTCCCGCACAAAGCGCCTCATCGCCGTCTCATCATTAGCAATTTGAGGGGCGATGACTTTAATCACGACCTTTCGGTCTAATGACTTTTGCCTGGCCAGATAGACAGTGGAGAAGTAAGAATGGGATAAGGTCTCCAAAATCTCATATTTGAGAAGAAGTTCTTCGGCCAGCATCTACTCTTTTATTTCTAACTCTTTCATCTTATAGTAAAGGGCCCGGCGGGAAATGCCCAAGACTTTTGCCGCCTCGGTCTTATTGCCCCCAACCCGCTTCAAGACCTCAATAATCTTTTCTCTCTCGGTTAGAGCCAAAGTTCTTTTTAGGTCCAGATCGCCAAAAACCTCTCCTTCTGTCAACTCAATCCCTAAGTCTTCTGGAATAATCACCTCTTTTTCCGCTAAGGAAACCGCCCGGGCGATAGCATTCTCCAACTCCCGAACATTTCCGGGCCAAGAATAACTTCGGATTAATTTCAGAGCCGGTGAGCTAATTCCTTTAATTTTCTTGTTGTACTTTTTGGCAAACCGATTTAAAAAGTATTTGGCTAAGAGGACGACATCATCCTCGCGTTCCCGGAGTGGAGGAAGGGATATGCTCAAGACATTTAATCGATAAAAGAGGTCCTCCCGAAATCTCTTATTTTTTATCTCTTCTTTTAACTCCCGGTTAGTAGCAGCGATTATCCGACAGTCCACTTTTCTCGGCTCGGTCTCACCAATTCTCCTTATCTCTCCTTCCTGAAGGAATCTAAGCAGTTTTGCCTGAATAGAAAGCGGAATATCAGCGACTTCATCCAAGAATAGAGTTCCACCATCCGCCTCCTCAATTAGACCTTTTTTATCATAAAGGGCACCGGTGAAACTTCCTTTCTTATAGCCAAATAACTCCGATTCTAACAAAGTCTCCGGGAGGGAACCACAATAGATGGGAATAAACTTCTTCTCCTGCCTGATACTTGAATAGTGGATTGCCTTAGCAACCAATTCCTTACCGGTCCCCGACTCCCCCTGGATTAAGACGTTGACATCGGTCGCCGCTATCTTTTTGACCAAAGTGAAAACCTCTAACATCTTTTCACTCTGCCCGACGATATTCTCAAAACCTCTCTCTTTGGCGACCTCCCTTTTCAGGTAGATATTCTCCTCAACCAGCAGTTCTCTTAGGCGGGCGTTTTCAAGTGATATGGCACAGAGGTCAGCGAAAGCTGATAGAAAAATTAAATCCTCTTCGGTGAAAATTCCTTTCTTGGAAGTTGAGTCGCAGTAGATGGCGCCAATCAACTCTCCCCGGTACCTTAAAGGACAAGACAAGACCGATTGGATAGAAGAGAGAATGACACTCTCCTTTGCCTTGAATTCACTCTCCTGGGCACTGTGAAGTAAGACCGGTTGACCAGTTTGCAAGACCTGGGTGATGATACTCTGCGAGACCTTTTTTAATGAATCCAAATTACCTAACCCCCTATCCCGGGCGATTACCGGTTGAAAAGATTCCTTCTCCTTTATCACAATTACTCCCCTCTCCCCGTTTAAGCTCTCAAGGCAAAGGTCCATTATCTTCTCTAAGAGTTCTTTATAATCTAAAATTGAGTTAATGGTGGTAGCGATGCGGTGAAGAACGAGTAACTTCTCTCTTGAAAGATTAACCTCTTCTCTCACGACCACCTCCTCCTTTTAGAATCGGTGGGGTTCCAACCCGAAAGACCGCCTCGGCTGACTTTGCCCAATTGTTGTGAGAATCCTTTACTCCAATCTGCCAGTAATAATAACTCGGGATGAGAGAATCCGGGAGCAAAAGAGAGGTGTCGGTTGGGAGGATATTCTCATAGCGGCTATAGAGAACAGGGGGAAGATTCGGGCGGAGGAGATAGACCTCGCAAAAGTAAGAATGGGAAAAGAGATACCTTGGGGAAGACCAGACAAGCCAAGGCCGCGCCGGCACACTCTCCCCTCCCGAAGGCGAGACAGGCTCTGGCGGTTCCCTTATCACCCGAACCAACCAAAGGGGAGAAGACTTAACTAAATTTCCGAAGATATCCTTGGCAAAGAGATAAATGTCCAATCCGACAACCTCATCCAAACTCCGGGAGAGGCTTTCTTCCCGAAATGAATTCTCATAAGTATTGCCCATTTTGAACAAGAGAAATAGGGTGTCGGGTAGACCTTCAATTAACCCAAAGACCGAACTTATATCACCCGGTCCCTCCTCATCCTTCACTTCACACTTCAGATTTAAGACGACCGAATCCTTTGGAATATGACGAGAGAAGAATTGGGAAGAGACGAGTGGATTCAAGAACTTCGGCAAACCCTCTAAAACGAAGTTTAGAGTCTCCTTTTTGTAAGAAGAGAGGAAGGCAAGTATTGACTCCGGGAGGAAATTCTCCCTCTCCGCAAAGACTAAGACGGTCTCACCGGCTGGGCAATCCCGCAATTGGTATCTCCCTTGGGAATCACTCAAGGTGAAGAGGGAAGAAAGACTCCCTCTTGGTTGAACCGTTACTCGACAGTTCGCTACGGGGACCCCAGTTCGGTTCAGGCAAATTCCCTCTAAGGTCGTCTTCGGTTTATAAAAATCGGAATTCGGGTCATAGGGATTGTCCCTCTTTGGCGAACAGAAAAAAAGAAAAGAAAAAAAGAGGAGTAAAATCCGCCTTCCGCACCCTTGGACGCTTAAACTCATTAACTCATAAACTACCAAATGCCAAAAATCTCTGTTTCAATACTACTCACTTGGCTGCCAAATATACTTCCCCTCCCGGTCAATATAACCGAATTTATTCCCGATTTGCACCTTCGCCCTTCCTTTCTTAAACGGACTGGCTGAGTGAAACCGTGGTTCAATGGCAAAACTCCCGGTCTTATCAATATAGCCCCAGACAGTATCAACCGCTACCGGTGCCAAACCTTCGGCGAAAGGTAGGGCATAGGAGAAATTTGGTTTAATTACCAACTTCCCTCTTTCGTTAATAAAGCCCCACTTCTCTTTGATTCGGACCGGCGCCAATCCCTCGGAGAAGTCAAGGGCTTCGTCAAATTTCAGTTTCACCACCATCCGACCATTAAGGTCAATAAAACCCCACTTCTCTTTAACGGCTACTCTTGCCTTCCCTTCTTGAAAATCCCAGGCGAAATCAAATTTTGGGGGGATAATGACCTTACCGGTTGTATCAATATAACCAATCTTACCTCTCACCCACACCGCCGCTCGCCCTTGAGAGAAGTTGAGTCCACCATCAAATTGGGGTGAAATGATAAAATTACCCAAGGTGTCAATATAACCAATCCTCCCTCCCTTTCTAACGAGTGCCTTGCCTTCAGAGAAATCACCGGCGAACTCAAATTGGGGCCTAATGAGAAACTTTCCGCTCCGGTCAATATAGCCCCACTGGAAATTTGGATTAGCTCCCGAGTCTGGTTCTTGGGTCTGGAGGGCGACTCGTGCCTTCCTCTCGGAAAACTTCCCCGCCATCAGAAATTTGGTATTGAGGGAGACCTCATTCACGCAATCAACATAAATCCATTGATTATTTAACCGCCCGAGGGCAATCCCTTCAAAGAATTCCTCAAGATAATCAAGATTGGGCTTAATTACCACCTTCCCGCTGGAGTCAATCGCCCCATACCGGTTATTCACCTTGATTGGGTAGAATTGAGGAAAACCACTTCCCTTCTCTATGGACTCCTGCCCGAAAGAGCAAAGAAAAAGACTTAAAAAGATTGCACTTCGCACCATATCAAAATGAATTATACACCATACCCTTCTCCTGTCAAGCGTCGGGTGTGGTGTTCGGGGACATCGTCCCTACAAATGAGGTCCTTACTAAACAAATCTATTTCATCCAAAATTACCGGCGCCAAACCAAAAAATTGATTATCCTTTATGTGCGTTTTGGTAAAAACCACCTCCCGAGGGGTTAATCCAGTCTCTAGATTA
>FWPV01000858.1_pt1 | contig 31227 bp, 21 predicted proteins | sample 2228371 | NCBI WGS metagenome assembly FWPV01 (sample SAMEA103939776, study PRJEB20133) | metagenome | reverse complement strand
CTACGCTACTCACACGGCCACAGACACCCCTATCTGGGTGAGTGGAGTGATCTACCGCTACGGGCTCCGGGGTATCTGGTATACGTTTTTTTCTGCCTGGTGCGCTATCTCGGCTTTCGCCTCGACCCGGATTTTCCGCCGCTCGCTGGCTTACACGCAGGCAGAATGGCAGACTCTCCGTTTTTCTGGCCTGGGAGCGGAGCTTTTGCGCGGCTGGATTGCCGGCTGGCAGGTCTTCATGAACATGTTCGTCCTGGGCTGGGTCGGGATGGCCATGGGAAAACTGTGTGCTTATCTTTTCGGGTGGCCCGAGTGGCTCGGCCTCGTTCTTTTTTCTGCCATTTGCGCGATTTATGTTCTGGCCGCAGGCTACTGGGGCGTAGTCATGTCGGACTTCCAGCAAGGTGTCATTGCGTTCTTTGTCATTGTTATCGTTTCCTTTTGGGGCATCAGCGTGGCAGGTGGACCGAAGGGAATCATTACCAAGCTAGACGCTCTGGGCGAGAGCTGGCGGCTCAACCCGTTCGCCTTTTCCGGGCTGACAAGCGGAGATTTTCCCCTCGTTTGGTTCTTGACGATGCTGGTCATCGCTATCATCGGCGGGTTCGGGATGGGCACGGCCATTGACTGGTATCCTGAGGCTCAGCGCATCCAGTCAGCCCGGACAGTGCGCGACGCCAGCTACTCCATCTGGTCAGGGACAGCGCTGATTGTCATCCGCAACTCCCTCTGGGCAGTGGCCATCCTCGCCTTTTTCGCGCTCTACCCCAACATCCAGGAGACGGCGAAGTTCGAGATGGCCTGGTACCGGCTGGGGTTTGAGTATCTTCCGGTCGGGATGGTCGGCTTGTTTTTTGCGGCCGTCGTGGCCATCCATCTTTCGACGATTTCCGCCCACCTCAACCTGGGAGCTTCCTATGCCACCCGTGACCTCTATCACCATTATTTTAAGCCCGAGGCCAAGGAGAAAGAACTTGTCTGGGTGGGTCGCATCTCCACTCTCATCCTCCTCTTCGGGTCTTTTCTTTACGGCTTGATGATGAAGGAAATCACCCAGTGGCTCATTTTTGCTCTGTGGATCATGGCTGCGGGCATCTGGCTTCCTTCCATCCTCCAGGTTGTCTGGTGGCGGTTCAACGCCTGGGGCTATCTTTCGAGCTGGATTGCCAACCTGGGATTCAGCTGGCTGGTGGTCTGGGTTTTGCCCGAGTTTCACCTTATTCCTGCTCTGCCGGATTATCTCCAGTTCTGGATCATGATGGTATTGGGGGCGCTTATTTACATCCCGGTCACTTTTTTGACCCGGCCAGAAGATATGGACCGGCTGGTAAAGTACTACGTCATGTCGAGGCCACTCGGCTGGTGGAAACCGGTCAGGATAGAAGCGGAGAAGCGAGGCCTACTCGGACCGAACGTCGGGCCAGAGAAAGGAGGTAACTGAAATGGGCTGGATCAAAAGAGAATGGACAGCCGCCGAGGCCGACCGCTGGACAAAAGAAGACTATCTTGTCTTTGTCATTTCGCCCGTTGTTTATTTTCTTCTGGCGGTAGGGGCGGCGCTCAGTCTGCTTCTTCTCTGGTATGGATTTGTCCTCCTTGGAGTTGGCATTCTCCTTCTTTTGGTCATGATCTGGATTATCGACCCCAAGCTCAAAGCTATCTCCCTCGATTACGAAGTCAAGCAGAAAAAGTATCTTGAAGACCTTGAGAAAATTGTCCGCTGGGAGGAATAATATGAGCCAGAGCTTTTATGTGGTTGTGGGAATGACTATTGCTTATTTCTTTTCGTTTCTGGGACTCCTGCTGGCGTTTTATTCCTACCGGAAAAAGCGCCGTCAGCGAAAGGAGTGAGGAGTAGTCATGGTTGGAATCATCGTCCCAACGCTTATCTTTCTCGTGTCCTTCGTCCTCACCTATTTCCTCTATCGTCATTTCACCAGGTCTGGTGGGTCGCGTCCTTAGCAGCGCCAGAATTGAGGCCAAGGGCTTATGTTAACTCGTGTGGTTAGCCACGACTTAGACTTTTTCTACGCCGAATATTTCGAGAGACTAAAGAAACTAAAGAAAGCGAGAAAAATATAGCAGAATTAAAGGAAATAGGCTAAATTAATCCCGATGAAACCGGGAATTAAACTTATCTTGGGGACGGTAAGCATTAGTCTTTTGCTTGCTTTTGTCCCTTCTTTTTTCGCTGAGCAGAAGACGAAACTGCATCTGCCCGAGAAGTACCGGAAATGGGTGGAGGAAGAGGTTGTCTATATCATCACGCCGAGAGAGCGCGATGTCTTCCTGAAGCTCGAGACGGACCGGGAGAGAGAGATTTTCATCGAGGCCTTCTGGAAGCAACGGGATCCGACTGCCGGTACGCCGAGAAACGAATTTAGAGATGAACATTACCGTCGCCTGAGCTACGCCAACGAGTTTTTCGGCCGGGGAACACCTCGACCTGGATGGATGACTGACCAGGGAAGGGTGTACATTGTGCTCGGCCCGCCGCTCAACATCGAAAAGTATGAAGAAATCATGAACGTCTATCCAACCCAGATTTGGTTTTATCTGGGCGATCCGGCCCTGGGCCTGCCCACAGCCTTTCATCTCATTTTCTTCAAAAAAGAAGGCACCGGAGAATATGTCCTCTATCTTCCCGCTGACCATGGCCCGCAAAGCCTGATCGCTGATTATTTGGGAGATGCCAAGAACGTTGTCGATGCTTATCAAAGATTAGCTCAGCTGGCGCCTAACCTGGCGCCACAAACTTTGAGCCTGATTCCTGGCGAAAGAGTCCCACCGGGGGCCACATCCCTGGCTTCGACTACTCTCTTGAGGTCTGTCTTCGCTTCCCCGCAGAAAAAAGTCGAGGACAAATGGGCAGACGCACTCCTCAGATACAAGGATATTGTGGAAGTGGATTACTCGGCTAACTATATCGCCAGTGATGCCTTTCTAAATGTCATCCACGATGAGGCAGGCTTCTATCTCGTCCACTACTCGGTCGAGCCAAAAAAAATTTCTGTCGATGCCTACGGGAGCCAGTACAGTGCTCATTTTGAGCTGAATGGCCGGATTTCTGACAGCCAGGGAAAAACCGTCTTCCAGTACACTAAAGAAATGGCCCTCACCTTTACGGCGGCAGAGCTCAAGGAAGTCCAGGCGAAGGCGCTGGCCATCCAGGACATGTTTCCTCTGGTGCCGGGAACCTATCGGTTTGACCTCCTTCTCAAAAACACTGTCGCCAAAGAATTTACCTCGCTCGAGGGAACGGTCATGATACCTGAAGAAAAAGGGGTTCTCGTCCTTGGTCCTCCTGTGCTTGGCTATCGGCTGGAGAAAGGTGAGCAGGGAAGTCGGGATTATGTGCCTTTTCTCACGCCCGAGGGGCAGCTCCTCTGTCCGGCGCGAAAGACTTTTGCCCGAGCAGAAACCCTTTATATTTTTTCCCAGATTGTGGGCTTACCCTCCGATCTTCAGCGCACCGGTCAGCTCAGGGTTGAATTTTTGCGTCAGGATAAGACATTTCTTACTAATTCGATAGATTTAATAGAAATTAAACAGCCCTCGGCCATACTGCTCGAATTTCCCCTGGCCAATTTTCCCCCTGATTACTACAAGCTTAAGCTGGCCGTTGTTGATGGAAAGGGCGCTGAGCTCGCTGCGGCTGACGAGAATTTTGAAGTCACTTCAGCCCCTGACCTCGCCCGTCCGCTCATCGTCTCCAAGGTCCTTCCTGCCTCTCACGCTGATGAATACGATTACATCCGGGGAATCCAGTGGCTCAACCTCGGTCGTCTGGAGGAGGCGCGGGTTCTGCTGGAAAGGGTTTACCGGAAGAATCCTCATCAACTCAAGTATGCGCTCGGACTCAGTCAGACTCTTTATGCCAACAAAGACTTTCAGAAAGTCAAGGAAATTCTCATGCCGCTTGCAGGAGAGAAAGCTATCGACCAGGTTTATTATCTGCTCGGTAAATCCTGCTCCTTCCGGGGAGAGTTTAGAGAGGCCGCTTCTTATTATCGGGAGTATCTCTCCCGCTTTGGGGTCAACCTCGAAATTTTGAACTTGCTCGGCATGGCTTACTACCGGATGGGGAAGACGGCTGAGGCTCTTGAAACGTGGCGCAAATCCCTGGCCATCAACCCCGACCAGGAAGATATCAAGAAGCTTGTCCAGACGCTCACCGAGAAAAAACAATAGCCTGCCTCCATCAGCGACCGGTCAGCAGACGATGGGCGGCGAGGACATCAAAAATATAGGCCGCCGCTCCCCAGATAACATACTCGGTCTCGTACCAGTCCCAGGCATTCGAGCGATACTCAATGAACTTCGGCCGGAGGAAGGAGGCTCCGGAGACAACGCCGCCTGGGATGAATGTCCAGTCCGCCCGGTTGAACCCATAACCGATAGTGGCTGAGTTCACTCCTACGCCAGAGACATAGGAGTGGTTGGAGGCCGGATGGCAGCCGAAGTTGTAGTTCACTGCATCGAGGAGAAAATTAACAGGGAAAAGCTCTGGCAGATGTTTGATGAAATAGTACAGGCGGGCGGCGAGGTCAAGGACATCCCAATTATTTCCCCAAACCCGGAAATCGAACGGGACTCCATACGGGCTCCTGGCAAATTCTCTTGTCAAGTAGGCTTTTAGCTCCGCTGCTTTCTTGAGGATGACTTTCTCGTATTGATTATCCTTGACCAGGGTGAGAGCGCGAAGCAGATTAAAGCCGGCGCCCTTGCCGAACCTTTCGACCGGTATTTTCTCGATAGCCGGGATGAGCTCGAGGATCCGGCGCCGGTATCTTTCCTCTCTCGTTGTCAGCAAGAGCTCAGCCGCTGCGCTCAGCTCCCAGGAATGGTATTCGTCCTCCCGCGGCTGGTAGGAAACATCATAATGGACGGGAGGATGGGTTTGTTCAAAATCCCAGATGCGTCTGGCCCCCTTCAGACACTCTTCAGCCAGGCGGTCATCGAACCCGCGGAGAATGCGGGCACAAAGTGCGGCCGCCTGGACGAACTGGTACTGCCCCCCTGTGTTCCGGTTAGTGAAGACCCATCGGTCGTCCAGTTTCCCGGACCGGCCGTCTCTTTTTTCGTTCGGCTGGAGAGCGGAGTCGTAAATATAACCATCGGTGATGTTCACGGGGTCACCGACCACGATGTAATCCGTAATTTTGTTCTCGATGACGCCAGCGCAGATGTGTCCCGTAGCACGGACCAGGCCGAGCAGGAATTCCATTCCGAAAACAACCTGCTGGAGGACGTCATCCCGGCCGTCAGGACGGAAAAGCTCCACCCGCCGGTCATCTCGTCGGATTGTCGTCACGTCCCGGTTAGCCTGGAATTCCTCTTTGGCCAGGCCAAGCCAGAGGATGGTGCGAGCGATGCTTCCCGAAGGCAAATCATTGTCGCCGGCATCGTGCCAGCCGCCCCAGTCAAGGCCCGGGATGTGCTCGTTAGCTTTGAAGCGTGTTTCCGTTTCCGCTTTTTGTCGGTAGCTATCAAAATGCTCGGTGCCGGGAGGGGCCTGGAGTCCGTCATCCAGATGACAGGCTCCGTGCCAGACTCTTTCCCCTTGCCGGACTTCGACATGGCACATCTGAACGGGGAAAAAGACATCGAGCGTGGGATGCCAGGCTTCGGCTAAGGCATTTTTGCTAACCGGGATCGGGCCGACTTGTTCGCCGCTGTAATCGAGGAAATAGAAGCCAGGTGTCTGGATGTCGGTGAAATCAAAAGTGAAGTAGCGGTTGTCAAAAAGATTTCCCCAGGCAACGGGGAGGCCTGACTGGACCTCTTCTTTCTGGCCGTCGTGACTCAGGCGAAAAACCTTCATCAGCTGAACTTCCGCCAGGCGAGAGTCAAGCTCGAGCACAGCGACTTTTTTCTGGGCTGGATGGAAGCCCACCTGAGAGACTTGAATGACGGGTCGCTTCCGCCAGTTCGGGTCGAGTCGCGGCTTTATCCGGATGGAAAAACTTGTCGCCGAAGACCCCGCCGGAAGGGAAGCCCGGAGGACATGCCCGGCAAAATTGGCCTGGCCCCGGCCATCATAGAGACGGAGAGGGGCGTAGTCAGAGAAGACCCGGAAGGCTCGAAGTTCATCCTCCGGGGCGATGGAGATTTCCTTGGCGTCAGGGATGAGAACTATTTTGCCCTGGAATCTTTCATCAAAGAGGCCAGCGGATGACCCCCCGTGGTATGTTTTATGGGCATATTCCTGAGGGTAAAGCTCGAGCTTGAGAAAGAAATCCATCGCTTTTTTCCAATCGAGTGGCTTTTCCAGTTCGACGGTCAAGAAAATAGAATCTTCCTCTGAATGGGCAATAATCTTATAGGCAATGTCGAGGGCTTTTATCCGACCCGGAACGATACTGATTCCTCTTGCCTGGTCAACTGTGCGCTGGCCGATTTCTGTCGCTTCGAAGCTGTATGTCCGTCCGTCTCTGGCCGTGCAGACAACTTCACCCGCATCCAAGACCCGCTTGCCGTGGAGAAACATCTGGAGTCCGCCTCTCTTGCCGACGAGATAGTCGTTATGATAAAGGAGGAAAGCAAAACCCGGGCCTTCAAAGTAGCCTTCTGGCTGAAGCTTGATCTGGCTCAGACTCGTCGCCAGGAGTAGGGTCGGGAATGCCATGCCCAAGAATAAAGGACAGGCTCTTTTTTTTAATTGAGCTGAAATCATTTTCGCCTCCTCGGGTTATTTTATTATAATTCCAGGGACTCTGGTCAAAGTTGTGGAGACGACCCGATATTTCTGAAAGGTAATTCTCATCAAGCGGAAGGCTTGTAATTCTTCCCTGTGTCCATATAATAATCTCCTTGGTTGTCCGTGGCTCAAAATAAGAGGAATGAGAAATGAAGAGGGAACAGGCTGGACAGTGAAAATAAGATTGAGCATTCTGTTCTCGATGGGCTATTGCCTTTTCCTGGCGGGCTTTTTGATCGGGCAGCAGGAGCAGGATGCGGAGAAGAAAAAGGAAGAAAAACCTTTGTGGAAAGGCAATCTTTCGGTCGGGCTTTCTCTGGCCCGCGGCAACACGACCTCGTCGAGTTTCTCTTTCACCTTTGCCACGGACGGCCCAATAAGAAAAAACATTGGCTGGACAAACAAGGGGGTCTTTCTTTTTGGTCAGACCGACGGTCAGACGAGTGCGGAATCCCTTCAGGCGCTGACCCGGGCCGACTGGAAGCACACCGAAGGTTTCTTTTCTTTTTATGAATTCCAAGCCAGCCGGGACCGTTTTAGGAATCAAAGCTATCGTCTGCTCCCGGCGCTCGGGGTGGGTTACCGGGTGATGGCGGGCAGGAATGTGACTCTGGCTCTGGACGGTGGGTATTCGCAGGTTTTGACCCGGTACTACGATTCCGGGCTTACCGATTCCTACGCCACCTTGAAGCTCGGGCAGCTGACGGTGTGGAAAATTTCGGAAACTGCCGAGTTCACCAATGTCCTGGAGATCAACTCTGATGTGGCCGACCTGAGCAATTACTTTTTGCGCCTCGAGGCCAACTTGATTACCGCGGTCGCCAGAAGCTGGTCGGTGAAGCTCACTTTCATCGACCGGTTTGATAACGAACCGGTAGGAGAAGGGATTAAGAAAAACGACATCATTTTTATCACCGGCATCTCGAAGAAATTTTGACTTTGGCGAAAACTGCACCGGCTGGTTTTCGGAGGAAAGAATGAAGGAGAAAGGAGAGAGGGGAGGAAGCGAGAGGGAGGGAAGCGCGGCCAGGGGGCGTTGAATGAAATAGAATCAAGGGCTGACCACTCGGGGTCGGCCTCAGGTTGAAGAGATTGGAGGTTTAACATGAGAAAAATCGCAGCCCTAGCCCTGATAGGATTTATGGTCGTAGCTATGCTTTCCCTCGCCGGGGCGCAAAAAATCAAAGTTGTCGAAGGAGTGACAATCGTTTCCAACGGGAAAAACCCGAACCCGCTTCCCGGCCAACCCGCCACTCTCAAGCTCATCGAGGAGCTTGCGGTCGGTCAATCGGATAATCCAGATGAGGCTCTTTCTGAAGTGGGGACAATCGTTGTTGACAAAGAGGGAAACATCTTTGCTCTTGACTCAAAGGAGAAGAAGGTAAAAGTTTTCGATAGCCGGGGGAAATATCTTCGCTCTATCGGCAAGCCTGGCCAGGGACCGGGCGAAGTCGACATGCCGAGCGGCATCCAGATGACGACTGGAGGTGAGCTGGTCATCGAAGACGCGGGGACAAGACGCTTTTCTTTCTTCAAGCCTTCGGGGGAATTCCTCAGGCATGTTTCTTTTGTTGATAAAATGGGGTTGGTCAACGTTGCCCTGGATAATCAGGGGAATTTTCTCGGCCGAGAGCTTGGCTTCTCCGGGAATATGATGTACTTTGAGATTAAGAAGTTTGACCCACAGCTTAAGCCCCTTTTCACCCTCGACAAAATTGAATTTAACTTACCTGTGCCAGGGGGCGGGAAGAAAATTAATCTCATGGACCTCATCTGCATCTATCAGTTTGACGGAGCGGGCAACATTTTTTACGGTCGAAATGTCAACTATGAGATCAAGGTTTTTAACCCCGAGGGAAAGCCTATCCGGTCGATCCAGAAGGACTATGACCGCGTGAAGATTACTCAAGAAGATATCGACGACATCATCAAAAGAGTGGGGAGCGCTGCAGCCGTGGGCGGGGTAAACGTCAGGGAGCTATTCGAATTTCCCGAATATTTTCCACCCTTCCAGTTTTTTATTGTCGACGAAAAGGGCCGGATGCTGGTGCGGACAAACAAGAAGGGCAAAGTCAAGGATGAGTACGAAGTCGATGTCTTCGACACTGAGGGGAGGTTCATTGCTCAGTTCCTTTCCCGGGCTGACTTAAGGGTGTGGCAGGGGAATAAGCTTTACGGGATTGAGGAAACCGAGGAAGGTTTCCGCTTGATCAAACGGTACACTCTCTCGCCGCCGATTCTTCCCTAAACACGCTTGCCCTTGGGGGGCCATTGTCGGGGCCCTCGCCTCGAGACAGATGGCGGGAAAAGCCTGAGAAAAAATTGATGAGCAGGCAGCGCTTTGCTCAAGGAAGGGAGGGCCGGCCGCGGGAGCTGGCCGCTTTGCTGAGGCTTTTCGTTTATGCCCTGGCCTGCATTCCTCTCGTTATTCTGATTTTCAATGTTTGTGAGTATGCAGTTGACATTCCGTTTTGGGACCAGTGGAATTTCGTCCTCACTTTAGGGAAAGCGTATGACGGGAGCCTTCGTGTGGTTGACTTCTGGCAGCAGCACAACGAGCACCGGCTATTTTATCCGCGAATGCTCATGGTCGGGCTGGCCCGCTGGAGCAAGTACAACATCTTCTATGAGCTCGGAACAAACATCTTGCTGGCCACGGCTGTCTTGATCCTTGTTTCTTTCTCGTTCTTGAAGGCGGTTCGGCATCTCTGCCCCGGAAAATTCCCCTGGGTCGTGCCCGTTTTTTCGCTTCTTGTTTACTCGCTCCATCAGGGAGAAAACTGGCTCTGGGGATGGCAGCTCCAGATTTTCCTGAATGTTCTGGCCGTGGTCGCCGGATGCCTCCTCCTGACTGCGGCGAGCCAGAAGCATAGCTGGAGCCTGCTCGGCGGGGCTATGGTGGGGGGCGTGGTGGCGGCATACTCTTTTGCCAATGGTCTTTTATTTTGGGCTCTCGGTTTGGCAGCAATCGTCATGCTGCCCTTCGGCTCAAGGCAAAAAAAACGGCTGGCGCAAGTCGCCTGGGTGGTCGTGATGGCCATCACTTTCTTTTCTTATTTTTATAATTTTCAATTTGCTTCTCCTTCGGGCAAAGCATGGACCTATTTTCTTTCCCATACCGCCGAATACCTCCGCTATGTGTTCCAGTACCTTGGGGCAAGCATCATCAATTATGAGGAGTATGCCTTTGTTTTTGGCCTGGTCGGTGTAATTTTCTTTCTGGGGATGTCGGCTTGGCTAGGGAGGCGGAAAAAAGAGGTTTTCGGCGATCTTTTTCCTTTTTTTCTTTTGGGGCTTTATGCGGTAGGGTGCGCCGCTCTGACCGGGATAGGCCGCGTCGGGTTCGGCACGGTCCAAGCCATGAGCTATCGCTACGTTACATTTTCGCTTCTCTTGTGGACAGCCAACTTTGTCTATTTTTTCTTCCTTCTTCAACTTTTAGGCAAAAGGGAGGGAAGAAGAGCGGCCAGGGTGATCCGCCAGGCAGCGGTTATTGCCTTTGTTTTTCTTCTCCTTTTTGGCGTCATCCGGACTTCTTACCGCGTTGGCCACCGGGTATTCATTTCCCATCACCACCGGCTCCTCCCGGTCTGGCTTGAACTTCGCCAAAACCCTTACCCGAGTGATGACTTACTGCTTCGGCTTTACATTGATGCGGATTATGTCCGGAATGGAATGAGCATTTTGAAGAAGCATGGATTATCTGTCTTCCGGAGCGCTCAGCCAGGCTCTAAGTCCCACCAATGAACTTTCCTCCGAATAAAGCCTTCCCCAAAAAAAGAGGCCAAGGAGAAGGAGAAAATCTGGCATTTTTGGCCTCCAAAATAGCGATTTAAGCCTTAAAAATGGCCTGAAAAAATGATTAACTTGTTTATTTTATTAGTGTTAGCGTGGTCCGACCCCTATTTACTTGGGGGGATTCGTGTGGTATATTCCGAAAACTGCCCATGCCCAGGATTGTCGATTACGGAGAGCTCAAGGAAGCCGATTATCTAGAAATGGGGTTTCGCTCCGGGCTTGAAATCCACCAGCAGCTTCTGACCAAGAAAAAGCTCTTTTGTCGCTGTCCCGCTGGCGAATACTACGAGGAGTATCATGCCGAAGTACTCCGTCATATGCGGCCAACCCTCTCCGAGCTCGGGGAGTACGATGGGACAGCCCTCATGGAGTTCAAAACGCGCAAGGAAATTGTCTACCAGCTCCACCGGAACAACGTCTGCACCTACGAGATGGACGACACCCCGCCCTTCGAGCTCAACCAGGAGGCCCTGGACATCGCCCTCGAGGTTGCGCTTCTTCTTCACTGCAACATCGTCGGCGAGCTCCATATCTCGCGCAAGCAGTATCTTGACGGGAGCATTCCCGCCGGGTTCCAGCGGACGACGATCCTCGGAACCGACGGCTGGGTCCCGTATAAGGGGAGAAGAATCAACATTCGGCAGCTCGGCTTAGAGGAGGATGCCTGCCGGGAGGTCAGCGACCGAGGCCATCGGAGAGTCTATAAAACCGACCGGTTAAGTATACCTTTAATCGAGACCGTCACCTATCCCGATATGCGGGCGCCGTGGGAGGTGGCAGAGGTGGCTGAGTTGTTGCGAGAGCTTGCTCGAGTGACGGGGAAGGTCAGAACAGGGATTGGCCGCGCCCGCCAGGACGTCAATGTCAGCGTCGAGGGCGGGACAAGAGTTGAAATCAAGGGGGTGCATCGCATTCCTTACATTCCTCGGCTCACCCATTTCGAAGCCCTGCGGCAGTGGAATCTTCTTGAGCTCCGCGACGAACTGCAGAAAAGAGGCATCCGCCGTCACACTCTTGAATCCAGGACGGCTGAAGTGACGTCCGTTTTAAGGAAAACAAGCTTTGGGCCCATCCGCCGTGCCCTGGAAAGAGGATGGCGGGTGATGGCTGTCGGTTTAGTAAATTTCAGGGGATTCCTCATTTTTCCCCTCCAGCCTGGAAGAGACCTGGCGAGCGAAATTTCTGACCGGGTGCGGGTCATCGCCTGTCTCGATGAGCTCCCCAACATCATCCATAGCGAGATGGAAGATAGCCCGCTTACTTCCTTGGAGTGGCGAGAGGTCAGAACTGCCCTCGGCCTTCATCGGGATGATGTCGCCGTGCTCGTCTGGGGCGACCTGAAAGACTCGGAGACTGCGGTTGGAGAGATAATCATCAGGGCCGGGGAAGCAGCCGAGGGCGTGCCGAGCGAGACACGGCAGGCTTTCCCCTCGGGCATCAACGGGTTTGAGCGGATTCTTCCCGGGCCAGACAGGATGTATCCGGATACTGACATGCCTCCCGTCCCCCTGACTGAAGAGCGGATTGAAAAAGCGCGAGCCAATCTTCCTCTCCCCCCGTGGGAAAGGCGCGAATATTACCAGCAGCTTGGTCTTTCCCAGGAAATCATCGAAGATTTGGTGACAGACGAACACGCGGCTCTGTTTGAAAAGGCCGTCCGGGAGCTGCATATTCGGCCTGTTGTTGCTGCCGTTGTCTTCGGCCAGATAATAAAAAATTTGAAGAGGAAACGATTCCCGGTCTCTCAAATTGATAGTGAGAATCTTTTCGACCTCCTTCGACGATACAGCCAGGGTGAATTTGCCAGGGAAGCTTTCGCTGACCTCTTAAAAATAATGTCCCTTGACCAAAAAAGCGCCGGTCGAGCTATTGAGGACCTCGGTATCATTCCCATGGACGAAGAAGACGTTCGAGAAATCGTCAGCAGTACCATCCGGCTTTCGGGAAACCTGAACCCCAGAGACCCCGAAAAGAAATTCCATCATCTTATGGGCTTGCTCATGGCTGGATTGCGGGGGAGAGTGGCGGGTGCCAAACTCGCCTCTATCCTCCGCGAGGCCTTGGGTTTGAGCTAAAGGAAAGTCACCATGACCGATATTATGAAAAGTGACATCTATAAGGGTTATCGGGGGGAAGCTCTTTCGGCCCTCAAAGCGCACAGTGTCCGCGTCTGGAGCGACGCCGAAGTAAAGACCACGCGCGGCAGTTTCCAGGGAATTATCCTCCCGCGTTCGGAAACAGCCGACGACAAGCACATTGTCCTCAAGCTGAGGAATGGCTACAACGTCGGCATCGCTGTGGCGACAATCGTCGAAATCAAGGAAATTGGCTACAAGGAAGCCCACTACAAAATTCCTGAGAGGGAATTTCCTTATGACCCCAAGAAGCCGCGCGTCAAGCTCTTCGGGACAGGCGGAACAATCGCCAGCCGCCTGGATTACCGGACGGGAGCGGTTATCCCGGCCTTTACGCCCGGGGAGCTTTATGGCTCGGTTCCCGAGCTGGCCGACATCTGCAACCTGGAGACAGAAAAGCTCTACGGTGTTTTTAGCGAGAACATGGGGCCAGAGCAGTGGATTGGCACAGCGACGGCGATCGGCCGGGAAATAGAAAAGGGTGTTCAGGGCATCGTCATCGGACATGGAACGGACACGATGCACCATACGGCGGCTATCCTTTCCTTCATGGTCCAGGACTCGCCGGTGCCGATTGTCATGGTTGGCTCCCAGCGTTCGAGCGACCGGCCTTCCTCGGACGCAGCCCTCAACCTCATCAATGCTACCAAGACCGCGGCTGAGAGCGACATCGCCGAGATCATGGTCTGCATGTTTGGACCGACGAGCGACCAGTACGACCTTCTCCACCGCGGAACTCGGGTCCGCAAGATGCACTCCTCCTACCGCTCGACCTTCCGGACGATTGGCGATATCCCTATCGCCATGGTCAGCCGGGACTGGATTATTCCGCTCCGGGACGATTACAAGCGCCGCCGGAGCGACCGGCATGTGCGCATCAACACTGCCTTCGAGGAGAAAGTTTCCATCGTCTACTATTACCCGAACATGAAGCCCGATATCATTGAATCGCTGATTGACAATGGCTATAAAGGGATTGTCATCGCCGGGACGGGCCTCGGCCATGTCAACAAGCCTCTCTATCCTGCCCTCCGCCGGGCCCACGAGAAGGGAATCGCGATGTACATGACAGTGCAAACCCTCTGGGGCTATGTCCAGATGTACGTCTACGATACGGGGCGGGACATTATGGAGCTCGGTGTCGTGCCTGCGGCCAACATGCTCCCCGAGGTGGCCTATGTCAAGCTCGGCTGGGCCCTGGGCCAGACTGACGACCTGGAGAAAGTCAAAGAGATAATGCTCACGCCGATTGCGGGCGAGATTACCGAGCGGGAGCCGCACAACGGATATCTCATCTATCAGGGCGGTATTCCCGAGGTCGAACGGTTTGTCTCGAGCTACTGGAAATAAGGCTGAGTATTTACTGAGCCATGGCGCCCGGTTCTCGAGCTATTTCAGCTCTTCTTCTATTCTCTGGATGAGCTCCCGGATTTCTCTCTGGTCCGGGTTCAGTCGGAGGGAGGCGCGAAGGACTTCCAGAGCGTCCTTTTTCTGTCCGGTCCTGTAATAGCAGAAGCCGAGGGAATTGAGGAGTCGGGTGTCGCTGTTGTAAATCTTGTTTCCCTCGAGGAGACTGGCGATGGCCTCCTTGAACTTTCCCTGACCTTCCAGGGCTTTTCCCTTGATCAGATGATAATCGAAGCGGAAAGACTCATCGTCACGAACTCTCTCAATGAGCTCCAGAGCACGGTCATAATTCTTGTTTTTTAGGAGAAAATTTGTGTATTCGACAAGGCCTTGCTTTTCTTCAGGATTAGCTTGGAAGCCTTTTTCAAAAAAAGCCTCGGCTTTTGGAGTATTTCCCGCTCTCCCGTATTGAAAGGCCAGAGCATAGAAATAAAGGCTCGCGTTGCTCAGCGGCAGGGCCTTGGAAAGGGTAACAGGATGAGGGAGGAATTCTTGAGGAGAAACAATAAAACTTGAACTCGACTGGTCGAGGGTTTCCCCTTTCCCGTTCTTGAGTTCGAAAGTCCCCTCATAGTAATCGGGCAAAAGCTCGGACGCCGGAATCGAAAAGTCCAGCTGCATAATTTTGGTGAAGGGGTAGCGAGCTAAGGGGATAGAACGGGTTTTCGGCCGGCCTTCTTTCTCGTGTAATCCCTTTATCGCCAGCCTTATTTCCCCTTGCTCCCAGAGCTCGGGGCTAACATTCAGAAGAGAGCAAAGGAAAGCGACCTCTTCTTTCCCGGCGATCATCCTCGAGGGGTCGAGAAAAAGCGCTTTGTCTCTGGTCTTGAAGGGCGCATAGGTCGAAGCGGATTGGCCCTCAAGCTTGTAGCCGACGACAGGCGTAACAATCTTAGGTTCTCCGTTGGCTTCGCCGACCTCGATTTCTTTCTCCAAAAGGCTAAATTCTTTGCCTACGGTGTTCTGGAGAAGAACCGTCAGGCTATACTTGCCTTCGATCACCGGGAAAGAATCTTGGATACAGATTCCGTTGTTTTTAATCGTTTCCACTCTGTCAGGGGAAAAATAGAAGGGAAAATCCTTGCCGTATTGATAGAGGATTTCTTCGTCTTTTCTCAAGCTGACATCGATGCGGAAATGGCAATAGTATTGGTCTCGAGGAGAAAAATAATCTACCGACATGCTTTTGGGCACGATGGCAAAATGGACGAAAGCTATGCCCAGGTTTGAGTCATACAGGAGTGCCGTCTCGGCAGTGCTTTCCACGTAATTGGTCAGATATTCCGTACTCACAATTCCCTTATAGCGAAGGAAATGCGTAGCATAGGATGGGCTTACGTTGCCTGTGGCAGATTCCAGAATGTTGGCCAGGATGATGTTATTCTGGGGAGACGGTTGATAGCCATAAGGATATTGTCCAGGGATCAGAGAAATAGAGACACCAGCTAGGGTAGGCGCTAACTCCCTAATCCTATGATAAACCTTCTCATAGTCGGTGAGGTCAATTCCTCTTGTGTCGATGAGGAGGCTGGCCGGTCCATCCGAAGCAGGATTATAGAGTTTATATTCTCCTGCGCCCCCACGTTGGTAAAAAACGAGGGCAAAATGAGACGGAAGCTTTTTGGCAACATCCCCATAGTAATACCAGACCTGGCAGGGATAAATCCCGGGTGTGGCTTCAAACCGTTCAATGCTCACCGGAGGGCCAAGAAGGATATGGATGCGGCCCATGTCTGTCATCCAGCCTTCCCTGGGCGTGCCGCGCGAGAGGACAGTGTTGGCGTACTGGAAACGCTTGAGGTGCTCCTCTTTAAACTCGTTCTGGGGAGTGCCCGGAGTCGGGTCCCTCTGTTTCCAGAAGGATTCGATGAAAATATCCCTGTCCCGGTCGTTAGTCAGCTTGAAGAAGACCTCTTTCTCCTGAGGGAGGATGATATAGGAGACGAGCTTGAGCCATTCCCGGTACTTTAGGGAGAGGTCTCTTTCTTTGGTCTGCGTTAATCCAGAATACACTCCAAGGACGAGTACCATCCAGGCAGGGAGAAGAAGAGCAGGCCGTTCTTTTTTCATGGTTTTCTCCGGCAATTTTCGATCAGAGTATCGAGTTTGTTTTTTTCCTCGGGAGACAGTGTGTCGTAGAACTTTGCTTTATACCTGGTCAGGAAGATGAGCGCCTGACTCCGCTCACCTTTAGCCAGGTAGGTCAAGCCCAAGTTGTAGAGTGGATAATCAAAATCTGGCCTCAGTTCCAAGGCCTTCTGCCAGTTTTCGATAGCTCCGTCGAGGTCGCCGGAGAATTTCAAAGCAGCGCCCAGGCCGTTATAGGCCGAGGCATATTTAGGGTCAAACTGGATGGCCTGGCGAAAGTTAGCCATGGCCCGTTCAATATCCTCCGGTGCCCTTTTTTTGAGATAAAGGGAGAGGTAAAGAGAGCCCAAATTATTGAAGACGACGGCGTAATTACTGTCTAGAGACAGCGCTCGGGCATAGGCCTGAAGAGCCTGCTCGTAATCCCCCTTGCGCCAGTGAGCGACGCCGATATAGTTCCAGACTTCAGGGTCGTAATCCACCAGCGTCCTCGCCTTTTCCAGAAAGACAAGCGCTTCATCGTATTTTCTGGTATCAATAAGTAAGAGGCCGTAAGCAATGAGGATACGGAAGCTCTTCGGGTTGTATCGATATGCTTCCTCCAGAACTTGCTGCGCTGCCTCCCATTTCGTCCGCTCTTTATAATAGTTGGCCAAATAGGTGTAAGCCAGGTCAAAATCTTTTCTCTCGGCGATGATTTCGAGGAGAAGCGCGATAGCAGGCTCGTTTTTTCCCTGCTGGTGAAGAACCATCGCTTGCATCCATTTGCTATGGTAGGGGAGAAGAACCTTGAGGTCATCTTTCGGCGTAAAGATTTTTTCGGTCGGCATCTGGATTGAGCTGAGATAACCAAGGCTGCTCAATTTTTCCCTGGTTTCCCTGTCGGAGAGGGTTTTTGCCGTAACCTTTTTAGGCGACGAAAGAGTGACCACCAAACTTTCTAGTTGGTGCTTGAGGTCGCGGATGTTCACCTCTTCGGCTATGTTTGTAGCTTCGGCGAAGTCCGTTCCTAAATCATAGACTTCAGGAATTGGCAAATCGATGAATTTCCTGTGGCCCGCGATGAATCCCCGCAGGGGCGCCCAACCCCGATTGCAGAAAGCAGTTAAGGATTCGAAATAGATGGCTCGGCAGGGAAGGCTTTTCCCTTTTATAGCTGGCACCAGAGAAAAGCCTTGGACATGAGCGGGCGTGGGTAGAGAAAGAATTTCACACACTGTTGGAAAAATGTCGGCATGGCAAACATTCTGATTTACCTGTCCGGGTTTTGTTCGGGGATGATAAATAATCAAGGGAATCCACAGGGTTGAATTATAAGCAAAATAACCATGCGTCATTTCCCCATGCTCACCCAGTGCCTCCCCATGGTCGCCGGTAAAGACGATGACGGTCGATTTCTCTTGGCTGGTTTCCTGAAGGAACGAGAAGAGCCGGCCGAGAGCAAAATCTACGTAGGAGACCTCCCCAGCGTAGAGATTATCCCGGTATTGGGTTTTAAAAGGCTCAGGCGGAGCATAAGGCTGGTGAGGGTCAAAACAGTGGACCCAGCAGAACCAGGGCTTCTTTTGTACCTGGAGCCAGCGAATTGCCTGGTCGATGACAGCCTCCGCTTTTCGCTCTATGAAAACGACGTCCTCCGGACCTTGAGTGCCATAGTTGTCATCATAGATATCAAAGCCCTGATTTAGTCCGAAGCGGGAGTCAAGAGGAAAAGCTCCCACAAAAGCAGCTGTGGCGTAGCCATGGTCTTTGAGCCATTCAGCTAAGCTGAGGAATTGAGGCTGAACTAAAAAATTGGCGTTGTCGTGGACCCTGTGAAAGGGGGGGCAAGCTCCGAGAAGAATGTTCGTGTGAGAAGGAAGGGTTGTTGGGGTGTGGGCAAAGGCGCGGGTAAATAAAGTGCCCTTTGCGGCAAGGGCATTGATATTCGGGGTTGCCGGTGCCAGGCGGCTATAGCAGCCTAAGGCGTCAGCGCGCAAGGTATCGATGGTGATTAGAAGAAGGTTAAACTCTTGGGGTCGAGTTGGGGAAGCCCAGAAGATGGAGGCGAGCAGGATCATTCCGGCAAGCCCAGAAGACAGAGCGGTAGGAAAGCTCTTGCCCATCTCTACCTTTATTTTTTCTTCAAGTATTCGATAAATTCTTTCACTTGAGCGGCGCGGGCCGATTGGTGGTCATAGTGGAGATAATTTTCAAAAGTTTCCCTGGCTTCTGGAAAGCGGCCGAGGGCAATATATGTCAGTCCGAGCTGGTAAATAGCGTCGAGAAAATCTGGCTGAATTTCGATGGCTCGGCGATAATACCTTAGGGCTTCTTCGAATTTAGACTGGCTGTAGAATTGAGACCCAAGATTGAAGAGGACAGTAGGGTCGGTAAGCTTGTCAAACGCAATCTGCTCATACCACCTATTCGCTTCCTCGATTTGGCCCCGATTTGCGTAGCAGTTGCCGATGAGCAGAAGGCATTCTGGATTCCCGGGCTCTTTTTCCAGAATTTTCCGATAGTACTGCTCAGCGAGGTCATACTTTTCGAGCTCGAAATAAGCGTTGCCGATGTTCTTGTTGAGGACATAAATTTCGGGATTTTCGGCTAACAACTTTTCATAAATAGCGACGGCTTCTTCGAATTTTTTTTCTTCAAAAAGTCTATTCCCCTCGCTCAGCTCCCGACGGATTTCATCGGCCATGGCCAATCCTTCTATTTTTTGGAGAACTATCTTGAGCGGAGGGTTGTTGGTTACTTCCTGGATGTTGGTGGTGATTCTTTTGGGAGCATACCCCGATTTCTCAAAATCGATGTTCCAGCTGCCTCCCCGGATGTAGTTTGCCCGCCACTCTCCCTTGGCATCTGTAAAGAGCTCAAACCCTGACTGTCCCCGCAGGGAAAAGAGTTTGACTCGCACCCCCTCTATGGGATGGCCATCCTGGTTAAGAACTACCCCGGTTAACCGCCCTTGTCCACGCCACCCCTGGCTGAAAGCGGTGGAATGAAACACAAGAAAGGTAAGGAAAAAGAGAAACCTGGCGCGTTTATTTTTCATATTTTCTATTTTATCACCAGGACACAAATTTAGAAATAAACCTCATTCCTGGGGCAATTACTGCCCCCTTTTCTTTCCCGGAATGCGAGATGAGAAGGCCCCTTCTCTCTCTATATGAAGGGGCCTTCTCGCTCTTCTTGAATAGGTCGCTCAGAAACTGAAGCGAATGCCGAACCTGAAAACCCGGGGATTAAGGATGCGCTTGGTCAGGCCAAAATCTGGACTCTTCAAATAATTGTCGATGGCGAGCGTGTGATTGTTATTGAGAGCATTGAAAGCGTCTACCGCCACCGCGACTTGAGAAATGTCGGTAATATTGAAAGCTTTTTCTACTCTGAGGTTTAGCTCGTAGAAATTGGGGAGGCGTGTATCGCCAAATTTCGCCGGAGAACCATCTTTATGGCCATAAAGAGTTACCGTCCCGACCTTGGGCACTCCTGGAACTCTGGTGTAGTAGGGGATAACATACCCATCCCTTGCCACAAAAGTGAAACTGAAGTTTATTCCATAGGGGAATTGATACAGCCCGGCAATCTTTCCCATCCACCTGGAGTTCACATAGACATTGGTGATGCCCGACCCGCCACTCTGTGGAGCAATGACTCCGCCATCATAGAATTCGTAGTTGTTCAGGTTGAAATTGTAATCCCCGTTGTAGTGCCAAGTCCATTTGGAGAGCGTAAAAGAGCCGTCCAGCATCCAGTTGTTAGAAAGTCTCTTCTTGATCACGATCTCACCCGCGATGTACCTTTCGCGAGCTTCTTTGGCCATCGTTCTATAAGAGGCAACGGGAATGGCTTTCCGGCCATAATAGTCGGCATTGACGAGAGGGTCACGACCAACTTTGTACCAATTGGCAGCCGTTTCAATCGATCCATCAGCCAGGATGCCTTTATCCCAGGCAAAGCGCTGTCTCTGTTTGTAATAAAAGCTGAGGCGGGCGGCAAAGTCGGTGAAGAGCTCCTTCTCGTAGCTGAGAGAAAGCTCGTCCAGGATCGGGGTATTGTAGTCTGGGTCAATCTTGTTTCTGGGCTCTACCTTTTTAGGGTCGGCTGGGTCAAAACCGGTAAACCAGATCCAGTAATTGGGGTCATTGGGATCCTTGTATTGGCCGGTGTCCCAGTCATACCCAAAAAGTTCATTCGCCTGCACTCGCTTGTCGCCATTGGAGTCTACCCAGAGAAGACCGATTTCTGTCCAGCTTGCCCAGCCGAGCGGGTTGATGAAATCGGCAATTCCGTACCCAGATTGGGACCCATAGCGAGCCAGGTTGAATTTGATAACGTCCTTGCCGTTTCCGAAAAGGTCGTAAATGATGCTCAGCCGGGGAGATAGAAACTTCCATTTGACTCCTGGATCAAGTTCCTTCACCTCGAGGGCGCACATGTATTGGGGAAGCCACGGCGAAGCTGGAACCTTTGAGTTCTTCACTTTGGATTGTTCAACGTCATAGCGGAGGCCAAGGTTGATCGACAAGCGTCCAAAGTCCATCGTATCCTGAACAAAAATTGAGTAGCGACCAAACCATTCATTGAGCCAGAAATCCCTGACCACGGCCGCGTATACCCAATCCGGTTCTTCTTCAATGATGTAAAGGTTGCCTTCGTAGAGATCAAAGCTGGTTACTGTCGACATCATGTAATCAGCGCCAAACTTGATTTCGTGGTCAGCCCCGAGGATATTTTCGGCGAAGTAATTACCGAAGAAATTAGCGTTGTAAGTCGGCCGCTCAGTTCCATAATCGTCGATATTCCCCGAGACATAGAAGGTGGGATAATAAGATATCCACATGTATTTTCCAGATCCGTCGGCCGTTCTTTTCCCCTGAACAGGAACGAGGTAGAAAGACATGGGGAGGTGAGAGAGCTTGACGTTGAGGAAGAGGTTGCCGAACATCTGTTCCAACTCGAATTTATAAATATAGCCGGGGCCGTGTTGGTTCCATACAGTCTCGGGACCTTGATAAGTAGCCCCCCAAGCGGTTCTCCCCCATTTTAACTTGTTGTCGTATTCGAGATAACCATTAACTCGAGTGGAGGAAGTAAGCTGGAAATCGAGCCTGGCATATCCTGACTGGAGCCAGGTGTTGTCAGTCGTGCCGGCTAATGTCGTTGTCCCGATGTCCTGGATTCCCCATGTGCCATAGAACCAGGCTTTATCCTTGATGATAGGGCCGCCGAAGCCTGCACCATAGAGATACAGTTTGTTGATCCCTGCCCCCTTGTATCCTCTTTTCTTTAATTCATCGGGGATATTTTCGGACTGCCAGTTCTTGTCTTCAGCGTCAAGATAAAAAGTTCCTGAGAACCTGTTTCCTCCGCGTTTGGAAACAAAATTTAGCTGAACCCCTCCCGTTTGAGAACGGACATCGTTGTTGCCGTAGTTGATTTGGAGTTCTTCATAGCTAGCCAGGTTGAGGTAGGCGGGAGCTGCGCCTAAGGCTGAAATATCGGTAATGTTCGACCCATCAATGTTCCAGGTCTGATCTGCCCCAGAGGAACCATGGCCATAATAGGCCGATTGCTGGCCAGCATCGCTTCCTCCCACATCCTCTCGGTCGACCAACACCCCGGGAGCCAAAGCCAATATAACCCAGGGATTCCGGGAAGTGGGCAGGCCCATGATCATATCTTCTGTGACGTTGACACCCACCTGAGTTTTTCTCGTATCAATGACAGGGGTTTGCCCGACTACCGTGACTTGCTCTTCGAGCACAGCTTGCTCCATCGTCACATCAAGAATCACGTCACGACCGAAAGAGACGACCTGCTTTTCTCGGACGATTCGTTTGAAACCCGCAAGCTCGAAAGTGATTGTATAATCAGAGGCAACTGGAAGGTTGAGGAACCTGAAATTTCCTCTCTCTGAAGTCACAACACTCCTGGGGGCTATCTTGGAGCCGGTAAGGGTGACTGAGACTCCAGGAAGAGGATTACCGTCCTGGTCGCTGACTGTGCCCTTGATGCTTCCGAATTCTTGGGCGAAAGCAAAGCTTCCGAAGACAAAAAATAAAAGAGATAAACCTAAAAGCCTTTTCACATTAACCCTCCTTCTTCCATCCAATTTCCCTTTCCTTGAGCGAAAAAATTTCACTCTTCCTGTGACTGGCCAAAATATCTTGGGCGATTCTCACCTCCTTTCTTGCGACCGGTTAAGAAAAAAAGATAAGGAATAAGGTTTAATTACCTCGAGGTTATTCATCTTCTGCTTTTTTTCTATATAATGAATAGCAAATTTTGTGCCAAAATTTAATTCGTTTTTTTTCAATAAGTTAATCAAAAGGAAGCAGACCCATTTTTCCATTTTTTTGGATTTTTTTCCAAAAAATTGAATTTTTCGCTTCGAAGGCAAACGCCAGAATTCGAGGGCCTCGGGCTTTCGGTCGAGCTATTTCGGCCTGAAGCGAGGCTTTTCTCGTATCGAGAGGGCTCCTTAGGTCAACAGGGGCAAATACGAATATAAGATGAACCTAAACGAGGACAAGTTGACAGTTTATACATTATTCCTATAATATTTATCGGTATTATAGGAAAAAAGGATGGACGAAAGAAAAAAGTCAATTATTTTATCAGCCTGCGACAGGTTAGGACTAAAATTTTGTGCCGTTTGAAAGCGATGCTTTTTCTTAGAGTATTTGGCCTTACCCTGGGGCTTTTCTCCTTAGTTCAACCAGCCCCCCTAAACCATGAAACGGTCGTTCAAGCAGAGCTTATTCTGGGAGCAAAAGACCTTTCGCGGCCTTTTTCTGTTGGCCTGAGGTTCGCGCTGGCGCCCGAGTGGTATCTTTACTGGATGAACCCCGGAGATGCCGGTCTCCCCGCCGAAATTCGCTGGTTTCTTCCACCCGGGCTCGAAGCCGGTCCATGTTTGTTTCCAGTGCCCGAAAAATTCGTTTCAGGCGGCATCGTTGCTTTCGGCTACAAGAAAGAAGTCGTTCTCCTCACCGAGATAAGACCCCGGCCGGGTTTCCAGTGGGACGAAAAAACGGCTATTGCGGCTGAAGTCGATTGGCTCGTCTGCAAAGAAAGCTGCCTCCGCGGACTGAGCCGTGTGGAAATCTTTCCGGCTGGAATGGATAAAAACCGGCTGCACCGGGGTCAAAAGCTCATCAGCTCGTATAGGCGACGTTTGCCCCTTTCCGTCAACAGGCTCGGTCTTTCGTGGGGCGATGCAACCATCCATCGCGAAGGCCACAAGATAACAATTGAGACCCCATTCGCTCTGAAGAAATCATATCAGCCAATCGATTTTTTCCCTTATCCGCTTGCCGAAGGGACGTTCGAGCATGCGGGTATCCGTATCGAAGGCAATAAGCTGATTTTACCGATCGTTCTTTATGAATCGGGAGTCGCTCCTTCCTCCATCAAGGGATTGCTCATCGTCTCCACTCGGCGGAAGCAGCGTCAGGGATATGAAGTCCGCGTTCCTCTCCAATGATAAAATCGGATGGACTGGATAAAAGACAGAAATTTAGGTGAGATGGAAAAATTTCATCTAAAGGATAGAAATCCATTTTGAAAAGAAAGGAGATTAAAATGAGGATTCGGTTAAGTCAGAGTTTCTGGGCTGAGCTGGCTATCCTTGGGCTCCTGGTTCTGGGCATCCTGTCTTTTTCTCAGGCCGCCCAGGTGGAGAAGACGGCAGAGGTCGGCCATTCGGTGCCCGATTTTTCTCTTCCCGATGTGGCGGGAAATGTCCATCAGCTTTCTGCTTACAAGGGGAAAATCGTCGTCCTCGAGTGGACAAACCCGCATTGCCCTTTTGTTGTGCGTCACTACGAGGGAAAATCGATGACCGAGCTTCAGAAAAAGTGGGCAGGCCAGGGAGTTATCTGGTTGACCATCAACTCGACCAACCCCAATCACCCCAATTATGAATCGCCAGAGAAGCTTAAGGAAATCTACGCGAGCTGGAACGCCGGGTTCACGGCTCTTTTGATGGACCCCGATGGCAAGGCCGGCAAGTCTTTCGGGGCTCAGACAACACCTCATCTCTTCATCATCGACAAAGCCGGAATCCTTGTCTACCAGGGTGCGATTGATGACGACCCCCGGGGGAACCAGGCACAAAAAACAAACTACGTCGATGTTGCCCTATCTGAGGTCATGGCAGGAAAAAACGTCACGACGCCGGTAACCAAGCCTTACGGTTGTTCGGTGAAATACGCCTCGAACTGAGGGAAGGCTGCTTCCGCTCCTTTTCCAGCGCAGCTCGGATGCGCGCTGGAGTCATCGGCAGGCGGAAAAGCCGGACGCCGAGAGCATCATAGACAGCGTTCGCCATGACCGCGCCCATGTTCACGATTGGCGGCTCACCTCCTCCCTGGGCTGGAAGGTCAGGGTTATCGATAAGAATGGCCTCGATTTTTTTGGGGAGCCAGGAAAATCGGGGCAGGGCGTAGGTGTCGAAATTCCGGTCGCGAATATCTCCGTCCCGGAAATGGATTTCCTCGCTGAGGCAATAGCCGAGGCCCATGGTGATGCAGCCTTCGATTTGAGCTTTCGCGCCGTCGGGGTTGATGACCTCGCCCATATCCTGGGCGCAGACGACGCGCTCAACCTTTATTTCGCCGCTCCGGGGGTCCACTCGCACTTCGGCCATCGTCACAACATAGGTTCCAAGGTAATTGACGCACGAGACGCCGACGCCCCGGCCGCTCGGCGCTTTGGCTGGCGACCAGCCAAATTTTGTCGCTGCGGCTTCGAGCACTCGCTTCATCCGCTCGTCGGTCAGGTTTTTCATGCGGAATTCCACCGGGTCCATTCCAACCCGAGCAGCCATGAGGTCGATGTGGGATTCGCGGGCGAAGGTGTTGGTGTTGCTTCCGGGTGCCCGCCAGGCTCCAACATCAAAAGGATGGGCACCCGCAGCGCCCCGCCCCCAGGTTCCACGGGAGAGAATTCGGTAATGGGGAATGGCATAGAAAGGCTGAGAGGTTCTTTCTCCGCCGAAAAAGACTACATAATCCCAGAGGACTAGCCTGTTTGAAGCGTCGAGGCCGGACGTGATTTTGACGACCGCTGCCGGCTGGAAGGTGTCGTAGAAAAATTCTTCTTCGCGACTCCACGCCACCTGAACCGGAACGCCAGCGAGTTTGGCCAGACGAGCAGCCTCGACGACCTGGCGGTTCTGGTTTTTCCCGCCAAAACCGCCACCGACATAAGGCGTGATGATACGGACGTTGGCCAGAGGAAGGCCGAGCGCTTGGGCTACTTCTTCCTGGGCGCCGAACGGCCTCTGCGTGGATGCCCAGACCGTGGCCCGGTCGCCTTCAATTTTGGCCAGGGCGGTGTGAGGTTCGAGGGGTGCATGAGCAACGTAGGGAGTGAAATAGGTTTCCTCAAAAAGCACGCTGCTGAGTTTTCTTCCTTCTTCGAGGTTACCCTTTTCTTCGATGACATTGCCGGGCGGGGCCACTTTGAGGAGGTGGTCGTAGATTGTGTCTTCGTTGAGGCCCGGGGATGAGGCGGGGAGGTCAAACTCAGCCTTTATTCTGGAGAGAGCAGCGTCGGCGAGGTCGAAGGAGCGGTGAAGAACAGCGATAAAGTCTCCGTCGCGAACGACGCGAACGCCGGGAAGCTTTTCCGCCTCGGCGAAATCAATGCTTTTGAGCTTGGCGCCGTGGACAGGAGGTCTCAATATCCTGGCGCAGAGCATGCCCGGGACCCGGATATCACCTGCGTATTCTGCTTTGCCGGTGACCTTGAGTAAGGCATCCTTGCGGCCGAACGGCTGGCCGCAGATCGTGTGGACGGAAATCGGTTCTGGCTTCGGCTTGGGCTCGACTCGCCGAGCGATGGCTTTCCCTTGCGCCAGTTGGCCATAGGAAACCCTGGCGGCTGGGTTTTGTTTGTCGAAGACGAAGCCATCGCCGGTGGCTAGCCGCGCAACGGGAAGCTTCAGCTCTTCAGAAGCGAGCTCGACAAGCACTGCTTTGGCTTCAGCGGCCGCCTGGCGGAGTGCCGGTCCAAAATACTTGATTGTCCTCGAGCCGAAAGTCCCCATATCCCAGGGACAGAGGGCCGTATCGCCGAGGATAGTATCCACGTTCTCGAGCGAGACGTCCAGCTCTTCAGCCAGGATTTGAGCAAGGGAGGTCTGGACTCCCTGGCCAAGCTCGGTTTTACCGGTGAAGCAGGTGACTTTCCCGTCGGGAGCGATCCGGAGGTAGGCGTTGAAATCTTCGGGGGTGCCGCGGTCAAAACCGCGGCGCTGGGCTTCTTGAAGCATGGACCAGGGCTCACCAGGAGTGAAGAAAATAAAAATGCCTCCCCCAAGAAGCTTGATGAATTCACGTCGCTTGAGAAGAATCGGGTCCATCACTTTCCTCCTTTGCTCATCATGCGGGCGGCTGTCTCGACGGCCTGAACAATCCGGTAATAGCTACTGCAGCGGCAGAGATGGTCTTCCAGGGCCTGGACGATTTCGGCGGGCGTCGGGAGCGGCTTCTTGCGGAGGAGGCTATATGCCTCGAGGACCATGCCCGGCGTACAGAATCCGCACTGCATGGCGTTGTGCTGGATGAAGGCCTCTTGGATGGGGTGGAGTTTCCCGTCGGGGGCGAGGCCTTCAATCGTCAGCACTTCCTGGCCGCTGACATTTTTGACGGGATACTGGCAGGACCTTACCGGTTCGCCGTTGACGAGCACCGTACAGGTGCCGCAGAACCCTTCCCCGCAGCCATACTTGGCGCCGGTGAGCCCAAGCTCTGTGCGTAGCACCCAGAGAAGCATCCTCGACGGGTCGACAGAAAGACGCACCGGTTTTCCGTTGACCTTGAGGATGATTTCTTCGTTATTTTCTTTCATCTTCCTCTCCCCGATTTTTCAGAGTCGCAGTCATTTTACCACAATAGGAGATGAAATTTTTCATCCAATTTTTTGTCCCGAAAATGCCGGTCGAGAAACATGAATCACTCCAGGAGTGGTGATTGGAGATGCTGGTTATTTAATTATCAGTGAACTAACGGATTCAAGGCAAGAGGCCGGAGCGGTCGGGGAAAGGAAACACCAGCTTAGAACAATTTTCAACAGAGAAACTGGCGCATCCTCTGGAAAGTCTCGAGGACTTTATCCAGCTGCTCGTCGGTGTGCGTGGCCATGTAGCTTGTCCGGAGCAGGCACATGTCGGGAGCCACTGCTGGGGGGAGGGCCACGTTGGTGTAGACGCCGGCTTCAAAAAGGGTCTTCCAGGCTTGCATGGTCTTCATCATGTCGCCGATGATGATGGGGATTATGGGTGTCTGGGTATTGCCGATGTTGTAACCCATCGCTTTGAGCTCGGTCCTCATCCTTTGGCCGATTTTATTCACTCTTTCAACATGCTCAGGCTCATTTTCAATAATGTCGAGGACAGCCAGGACCGTGGCGACGTTGGGAGCGGGAAGGCTGGCGCTGAAGATGAGTGGCCTGGCGAAATGCCGAATCCAGTCGATAACCTCCTCCGAGCCAGCGATAAACCCCCCGATTGAAGAGAACGACTTCGAGAAAGTCCCCATGACGAGGTCGACATCCTGAGGGCAATTGAAGTGAAAGCCGGTTCCCCGGCCTCCGCCCAGAACGCCGATCGAATGAGCGTCGTCGACCATGACTTGGGCGTCGTAGGTCCGGGCGAGGGCAATGATCTCCGGCAGAGGGGCGATATCCCCGCCCATGCTGAAGACGCCGTCAACGATGATCAGTTTTCCTTTCTCCTTCGGGTATTTCTGAAGGATTTTTTCAAGGTCTTCCATGTCGTTGTGCTTGAAGAAAGCCTTGTCCCCTTTGGACATCCTGACCCCGTCGATGATGCTGGCGTGGACTTCTCGGTCGGTGATGACGACATCATCGGCACTAACCAGGGCGGCGATGGTTCCCAGGTTCGTCTGAAAGCCGGTGCTGAAGACGAGGGCCTTTTCAAGACCTACAAACTTAGCCAGACGGTTTTCGAGCTCGATGTGGAGGTGGAGGGTGCCGTTGAGGAACCTTGAACCGGTGCAACTGGTGCCGTATTTACGGATGGCTTCGATGGCCGCCTCTTTGACCTTGGGATGAGTGGTCAGGCCGAGGTAGTTGTTGGAGCCAATCATGATCAGCCGTTTGCCCTCGATGGTGACTTCTGTCCCCTCGGTCTGGTCGAGGGGGATAAAAAAGGGATAGAGGCCCATCGCCCGGGCTGTGCGCGGGTTTACGGGATAGCCGTATTTTTGGGCAACGGACGGGTCAGAGTAGAAGCCGATGCACTTTTCAAATAATGACATTTCTCTTCATCTCTTTCCTTTAGATTCTCCCCGCGGCCAAGCACTCCGGACGGCTCTGGATATCTCAGCCACAGAGACTCTATCTAATACCATATTCTCCCCCCCAAGTCCATACTACTGGGGTCGGACCACGCTAATTTTTTATTTATCAATGAGATGCGTTCAGATTTCAGGTTATTTTTTGCCTTAATTGAGCATTTTTGGGTTCAAAAATCGTCTTTTAAACTTGAAAGTGGCTAAAGGACTGAAACATGAAAGGTAAAGAAAGAAAAGAAAGAAAGGAAGAAAAAAAAGAAAAAAAGAAAATATGGAATAAGTGAGGTGGTAAAGATGGCTCGCGCAAATCGGCATTTTCTTCCAGGCCTCATTTGGCACATCACCCATCGCTGTCATAAGAAAGAATTTCTCCTTAGGTTCCGGAGAGATCGGCATGAGTGGCTGAAATGGCTCTATGAAGCAAAAAAGCGATTTGGGTTGTGTATTTTGGATTATATGGTCACTTCTAACCACATCCATCTGCTTGTTTGGGACAACGGAGCAAGGAATGTCATTCCAAGATCCATTCATTTAATGGCAAGTCAAACGGGACAGAGGTACAACAGGAGAAAAAATCGAAAAGGTGCCTATTGGGAGGACCGTTATCATGCGACGGCGGTGGACAGGGATTCGCATTTAATTCAATGTATTGCCTACATTGATTTAAACATGGTTAGGGCTGGAGTCGTGGACCATCCCTCGGGCTGGCCGTTTTGTGGATTTAATGAAATCCAGAATCCCCCACAAAGGAAATCGCTCATAAGCTATGATTCGTTGATGAAGCTATTTGGCGTGAGTGATATTTCTTCGCTTCAAAAGAGGCACAAGCATATAATTGAAGAAGCAATAGCGCGAAAAGATTTATGTAGGCAACCTGTATGGACAGAGAGCATTGCCGTGGGGAGAAAAGGGTTTGTTGAAAAAATTAAAGCTGACCTGGGTCTCAGAGCAAGGGGGAGAGAAGCTGTGGAATCCGAGGGAGCTTTTGCTCTAAAAGAGGAAGGACCTCGCTATTGCCTTATTTTTAGGACCAAAAAAGGCCATTTAAGGCTAGATAATAGGCCTTTTTGGAAGATAAAGTATTGATAAATTTATAATTAGCGTGGTCCGACCCCTAAAATAGGGAGAAGGCGCGCGCTGGCGCGCCGGTTCCGCCTTTGATCAGCATCGGGATGACGAAGAGCGTGGCCCCTGCTTCCGGTAGCTTGTCCAAATTTGCGATATTCTCAAGGGCCAGCTTATCGGCCGCCATCAGGATTTGATGGGCCTTGAAGTCTTTTGATTTGCCCGGGTCGATGCTGGGCGTGTCAATAGCAATCCCGCGGATCTCTCGCTCCTTCACCAGGAAGGTGACTGCCTCGGCCGAAAAACCGGGAAAGCTCAGCTCAGGGATTGCTTCCTGGCCTGTCTTATCCGTGCCCAGAACTTTTTTCTTATCGGGGTAATTAGCCGTTCCAATGCCCGTGTACATGATGACCCAAGCATCGACCGGAATTTTCCCGTACCTTTTTTCCCACGCCTCGATATCTTTCACTGAAAGAACATAATTCCTGTCTTCCTCGCACTTGGCCCTGACATCAATTTTCACCGCCGGGCCCATCCACTCCTCGAGTGGTATCTGGTCAATCATCCGTCCGTTCTCGGCAAAATGGATGGGCGCGTCGACATGAGTTCCGCCGTGCTCGGATGCCGCAAACTCGTTTGAGGCATACCACCAGCCGCCCTCGGATTTTCCCCAGGCAACTCTCGTCAGCGTGAACGATTTTGCCGTCGGCCAGTAGATTGAGGTTTCATCAAACGGATAGGTCATATCCAGGAACTTCTGCGGTCCTTCTCGCTCCTGTCTCTGAGCCTGTTTTTGTACTTGCTCTTGAGCTTTGAGCCAGGTAAAAGCTATAACTGTCACCGTCACCAAACACAAAATCAAAATCGCTCTTCTTATAGTTCTTTTCATTTTTTTTCTTTCCCTCCTGCTCCATTTATTTCCATATTCCTTCTTCAGGCTAATTTATTTTCATCATCGTTTGTGCACTTGCTCCTTCGACCTCGTCATCGTTTCGTTTCAGAAAAGCCCGTTGAACCCGGGATGTTTTTATTTCGTGCCTGAAAGCCGTCGCTCCATCAGGCTGCAGTGATTCCGAATTTCATAAGGCAAACGCGGCCCAAACTGGTCGAGGAAACTCTTGATTTCCTCAATCTCCTCCTCCCAGTTACCCGGATTAACCTCGAACAGGCGCTGCAGGTTTTGTCTTGGGATGTTGAGGCCGTCGAGAGGAAAATCTTCGATGACCGGGACAAGCCCCCACGGCGTCTCCTTTGCTCTTGCCCGGCCATTGACACGTTCAATGATCCATTTAAGAATGCGGATATTCTCCCCGAATCCTGGCCAGAGGAATCTTCCTTCTTCATCCACACGGAAAGCATTCATGGCATAGATTCTGGGCGGCTGGCGCATCAGCCGGCCGATGTTAATCCAGTGCCGGAAGTAATCTCCCATGTTGTAGCCGCAGAAAGGAAGCATGGCCATTGGGTCACGCCTGAGTACTCCCACCTTCCCGGCGGCCGCGGCCGTCGTTTCTGACCCCATCCTCGCCCCCATGAAAACGCCGTGCTCCCAGTTGAAGGCCTCGGTCACGAGCGGGATGAGCTTCGAGCGGCGCCCACCCAGGATGATGGCCGAGATAGGAACTCCTTGTGGGTTGTCATATTCTGGGGAGAGCGTCGGGCAGTTGTAAAGCGAAACAGTAAACCGGGAATTCGGGTGGGCTGCTTTTCTCCCTTTCGA
>FWPV01002892.1_pt1 | contig 31236 bp, 27 predicted proteins | sample 2228371 | NCBI WGS metagenome assembly FWPV01 (sample SAMEA103939776, study PRJEB20133) | metagenome | reverse complement strand
GCACCGATGCAATCAGCCCGCTTTGAGGGCCGAAAAAAAGTGTTCCCAGACTGAGAACAATCGTCCGGCCATCAAAAATTAACCCCTTTTCCAGCTCAAAAGGATAAAGCATTCCTGTAATGGCAATGATGCCAAAAAGCAGGCCCTGGAGCAGTACAAAACTAAATTCCCGGCGTTTAAAGCGGCTAGCAATAAACCCAGAAAGCACGCTCAGGGCTACAAGCACTGCCAGATTATATATTAAATCCAGTATCAGCATCAGATATTCCGCGCCGAGCAAATATTTCTCTTTATTATACCTGATTAAAAAAAAATTAAAAGTCAAGTCCGCTGAACTCAATTTCATTATATGATAAAATCTGTAATGAATAAGCAAATGAAGCGCAGTGGGGATTTTCATTGTCATTTAGATGATCACCGGCTGCAGCCAATGATTAATCAAATTCTTAACGAATACTTCAGCATGAACTATCAGTTCCTGGTAGCGGTTATGGATGCCTATCAGCCGGAAACCTTGCAGTGGCATAAAAACATCGCCGCCAATGAACCACGACTGTTTCTGACAGCGGGCGCCCATCCTCACAATGCCGGTGATTTCAAACCGGAACAATTAAAAGCAATCAAAGATTTTCACCAGCAGTCAGGGCTTCTGGCAATAGGCGAATGTGGCCTTGATTTCTACTATAACCTTGCATCACGGCAAGATCAGATCAGCTGTTTTGCTCAGCAGGTTAAACTGGCAAAAGAATTACAGTTGCCGCTGATCATTCACAGCCGGCAGGCAGAAGAAGAGATTATTCAGATTCTGACAGCTGAAAATTTTCAACTACCTTTTATTATGCATTGTTACAGCGGAAGCGCGGAAATGGCGGAACGACTTTTACAGCTAAATTGCTGGCTCTCTTTTAGCGGAATAATCACTTTTAAAAAAGCCGAACAGATCAGAGCCGCTGCCAGCATAACTCCTTTGAATCGTCTGCTGATTGAGACTGACTCGCCCTATCTTGCACCGGAACCTTTCCGCGGCAGATTAAATGTTCCGCTGTATGTAGAAAAAGTTGCCGAAAAAATCGCTGATCTGCAAAACATTCCCCTTTCATTGCTGCACGAAAGAATTCAGAACAACTTCTTATTTTTCAAAGAGCGGAGATACCTTAATCACTGATCCGATTAATCTTTTCAACAGCCACAACCCGATCCTCGGACCTGAGATTGATTATGCGCACTCCCTGAGTCGCTCTGCCCTGAGGACGAAGCGTCATCGTATCAAGTTTTTTTACATTCCCTTTCAGCGAGCTGATAACAATTTCCGTAAGATCTTCGTCCAGAGTTACCAAGCCCACCACCCGTCCGATTCTTTCTGAAACCTTAATATTCAGTATTCCCTTTCCGCCACGCTTCTGACGCCGATAAAGCGACAGGTCGGATTTTTTTCCAAAACCGTTTTCCGTGCAGGTTAATATATAACGCTGTTTCGGGCTGATAAGGTCAGCGCCGATTACAAAATCTCCCTTGTCCAGTCTGATCGCAATTACACCACGGGCATTGCGCCCCATTTCGCGAATTTCATCAACATTAAAAATAATCGCTTTGCCCAGGTTCGTACCTAAAATCACCTCACTGTTTTTCGGTGCAACAACCGCTTCCAGTAAGCTATCGCCATCATCAACACTGGCGGCAATTATTCCGGAAGAGCGGGGACGGCTGAAATCAGAGAGCGGAGTCTTTTTGACATAGCCGTTTTTGGAAAAGAGCAGCACATCAAGCTCGCTGGAAAACTCTTTCACACTGATCAGGCTGCAGATTTTCTCCTCTCCAATCGGCAACAACTGCTGTATCGGTCGTCCTCTTCCCGAAAGATCGCCTTCAGGAATGTCATATACTTTCAGCCAGTAAAGCCTGCCGCGTTCAGTAAACACAAGCAAATAATCTTTAGCCGCAGCAACATAGAGCTTGCTGATTGAATCTTCTTCTTTCAGAGTAAATCCCTTTTTACCCATTGTAGTACGGTTCTGATTACGGTAGGCACTCAGCGTGGTGCGTTTAATATAGCCGTTACGGGTATAAAAAATCACAAAATCTTCATCCTTGATTAAATCTTCGAGATTGGTTTCGGTCAGCTCGGCATCAACAATTGTTGTGCGTCGTTTATCAGCAAACTCCTCTTTGATTTTCAGCATTTCACTTTTGATAACATTAAGCAACATCTTTTCACTTGCCAGAAGTTCTTTTAAAAAGCTGATCTGTTTCAGCAATTCAAGATACTCATTATCCAGTTTATCAATTTCCAGAGAAGTAAGTCGATAGAGTTGCAAATCAAGTATGGCATCGCTTTGCACAGTTGTCAGGCTGAGCTTTTCAATCAGCAGCTGTCTGGCTTCAGAACGGTTTTTGCTTTGCCGAATTAGTTTAATAACCAGTTCGATATTTTTCAGGGCAATTTTCAGCCCCTCAATAATGTGGGCGCGTTTTTCTGCTTTCTCCAGCTCATAAAGACTTCTCCGGCGCACTACCTCTTTGCGATGCTCCAGAAAACAGGAAAAATATTCAGGGAGAGTGAACTGACGCGGTTGATTGTCAAGAATAGCCAGAAAAATAATTGAAAAATTGCTCTGCAATTGTGTATATTTGTAAAGCGCTTTGAGAATGCGCTCCGGATTTTCATCGCGCTTTAAATCAAGAACTATTCTGATCCCTTCGCGGTCCGACTCATCACGCAGATCGGTTACTCCTTCAATCCGTCGCTCTTTTATCAGGTTGGCAATGCTTTCCAGAATTTTGCTCTTATTGCAAAGAAACGGGATTTCAGTAAACACGATTTTTTGTCTGCCTTTATTGTCTGTCTCAACTGTAGCTTTTGCCCGAATTACCAGCGAACCTTTTCCCGTTTCATAAGCCTTTTTTATTGAATCACGTCCGAAAATAAAACCACCGGTCGGAAAATCCGGTCCCGGCATAATTTTCATCAGCTGATCAACAGAGACTTCAGGATTATCAATAAAACAGACGAAAGCATCAATCAGTTCAGCTATGTTGTGGGGAGGAATCGAAGTTGCCATACCAACCGCAATTCCGGAAACACCATTCAAAAGAAGCATCGGAACCGCAGACGGGAATATTTCCGGTTCCTGAAGCGTGCCATCATAATTAGAGATAAAATTAACCGTATTCTTTTCCAGGTCATTCAGCAAAACCTGAGCAAATTTTGTCAACCGCGCTTCGGTATAACGCATCGCCGCAGGTGGATCACCGTCAATCGAACCGAAATTTCCCTGACCATCGACCAGCGGATAGCGTAAAGAAAAATCCTGAGCCATACGCACAAGTGCGTCATAAATGGCAGCATCTCCGTGAGGATGAAACTTTCCCATTACTTCACCCACAATACGCGCTGATTTCTTATAAGGCTGATTGTAATGAGAAGCGGTCAAGTGCATGGAATAGATTGTTCGGCGGTGAACCGGTTTTAAACCATCACGCAGATCAGGAATCGCCCGACCAACAATCACACTCATTGCATAATCAAGGTAGGATGCTTTCATTTCACTGTCGATAGCAACTTCTTCAAGGTTTTTGGCCAGTGCAATTTTATTGTTTTCTTCTGCCATCTTTAGATCCTTAAATATCAAGATTTTTAACCATCACGGCGTTTTCCAGAATAAATTGCCGTCTCTTCTGACTATCGCTGCCCATCAGGATTTCAAAAATCTGATCACAGACAACACTGTCATGAATGTTTACTTTCAGAAGAGTCCGATTCTCCGGATTCATCGTCGTCTCCCAGAGCTGTTCAGGATTCATCTCACCAAGACCTTTATATCGCTGAATCTGATAGCCTTTTTTTACCTTATCCACCACCTCAGCCAGCAGTTCATTTTCTCGGACAATCTCGTTTTTTTCGTTTCCGATTTTCAGGACATATTTATTGCTACCATATTTCTTCAGCCTGGCATAGATTTCATTTATTTCAGCAAACTCCGGACCGGTTAAAAATTCCCAGTCGATATTTTTACGGATAGTTTTTCCTGCCAGCTGATATTCAAGAATCAGATAATATGAAGAATACTCTTCATTATAACCGATTTCATAATGCTGACAGACACCGTCACTGATTAACTGTCTGGCTATCTGTTCCACTGTTTCCTGACTGGCAAAAACCGATTCATCATCAATCAGCTCGATCAGCTTCAGAGTTAATGTTCTGGGCAATTCTCTTTTTTCAATAATCTGCAGAAGATACTCTTTTTTAGAGAGCATTTTTAAAAATTTAACCAGTTCCTGCCCTCTGATCTCCTGAATCTTAGACTGATCCGTGTCAGTCTGAGCCAGGTGATGCAACTCAAGCACAAGCTCTTCTGCCACACGGCTAAAAATAAAGTTTTCAAAATCTTTTTCATTTTTCAGATAAATTTTCTGCTGCCCTTTTTTTACCAGAAAGAGAGGCGGCTGAGCCAGATATAAAAAGCCATTTTCAATAACAGGTCTTAAATAGCGATAAAAAAAGGTAATTAATAATGTGCGGATGTGGGCTCCGTCTACATCAGCATCAGTCATAATAATAATGCGCTGATAGCGTAATTTTTCCAGATCAAAGCTCTCTCTGGTGATTCCAACGCCGAGCGCAGCAATAATCGATTTAATTTCATTATTTTCGAGCATTTTATGCTCGTTGGTTTTTTCCACATTCAGGATTTTGCCCTTCAAAGGCAGGATTGCCTGAAAACGGCGATCGCGCCCCTGCTTCGCAGAACCGCCGGCTGAATCGCCTTCAACAATAAATAATTCACTGTATTGCGGATCCGTGCTCTGACAATCAGCCAGCTTGCCGGGAAGAGTTGTATTTTCAAGAAGATTTGATTTGCGTACCAGCTCTTTTGCCTTGCGAGAAGCCTCACGCGCCCGGGCAGCAAGAGAAACCTTATTGACAATTGAGCGGGCAATTGAAGGATTGTCTTCAAAGTATTCATTCAGCTTATCATTAAGAAAAGATTCTACTATTCCCTTAACCTCTGAATTGCCAAGTTTTGTTTTGGTTTGCCCTTCAAACTGCGGATCAAAAACCTGCAATGAAATCACCGCAACCAGACCCTCACGCACATCATCTCCGGAAAAACCATTTTTAAACTCTTTTAAAAGGTTATTATTCTGGCTGAAATTATTAATCGAGCGCGTTAAAGCCGCCCGAAAACCGGAAAGGTGAGTGCCGCCTTCAATGGTGTTGATGTTGTTAACAAAACTGAGTATATTTTCGCTGTAAGAGTTAACATACTGGAAAGCGATTTCTATTTTTACATCTTCTCTTTCACCTTTAAAATAAATCGGATTGGAAAATATTTTTTCTTTACTTCCAACCAGATAAGATACAAATTCCGGCAATCCTCCCTTTGAGAAAAATCTGTCACTGCGATTAATCCGTTCATCTTTAAGATTAATCGTTAAGCCGGGATTGAGATAGGCAATTTCACGAAACCGTTTTGCCAGAAGGTCATAATCAAAATTGACGGTTTCAAAAATCTCGTCATCAGGCCAGAAAGTTATTTTTGTTCCGCGCTTATTGGTTTTACCGACATTTTTCAGAGGAGCAAGGGCAACACCATGTTCATACTTCTGGAAATAGACATTCCCGCCGCGACGGATTTCCAGCTCAAGTTTTTCCGATAATGCATTCACTACAGAGACCCCAACTCCGTGAAGTCCACCGGAAACCTTATAGGATTTTTTATCAAATTTTCCGCCGGCGTGCAGTGTAGTTAAAACAACTTCTGCCGCACTCTTATTTTCAGCAACAAAATCTTTATGAACATCAACCGGAATTCCGCGACCATTATCATTGACCGTAACCGAATTGTCAAAATGGAGAATAACATCAATCTGGTCACAAAATCCGGCAAGCGCCTCATCAACAGAATTATCAACCACTTCATAAATTAAATGATGCAAGCCGGCAGGTCCGGTTGAACCTATATACATTGCCGGTCGCTTGCGTACCGCTTCCAGACCGTCAAGAACCTTAATGCTATCAGCATTATAGGACTGTTCTGCTATTAAAATTTCTTTTTCCGTCACCGCTTACTCCTTGTTGTCAAAAGTGGGAGAGAGCGAAATCCGCTCATCGAAAAAATCATAATTTCTTACCGATGTAGCAATTATCTGAACATCAGGATGCCTTTGCCAGAGAAACTCCAGGTTGTCCCGATCCATTGCGGCATCAAAATCGTCAAATAAAAAAACCGGAGCAAATCCGCGCCGCTGTTTGAAAAGGTTTAAATAAGCAAAATAGAGCAACAGAAAAAATTTCTTTCTTTCTCCGCTGGAATAGAAGCGCATCGGCTTTTGGTTAACAAAAATCTGATAACGGTCACGATGCGGACCGTAAAGCGCTGCCTGGTGCTGGCATTCTCTGTTTAAGATATCGCAAAGAAAAGTCTGATAAGCATCCTCACTCTGATAGAAGACGGCATCAGCCGCTGAATGATATTCAATCTCAAACCTATTTTGACTCAACTTACTTAATTCCTCCACTAAGTCTGCCAAAAAAATTTTTCTCCATTTTACCAGCACAATTCCTTTTTGTGCTAAAACTTTATTCCAGCCAGACATTTCATTGTGTTCAAAATGCTTCTTTTTCAGGAGAAAATTTTTTTGTCTTAATGCTTTATTATAATCCAGCAGATTATTGTTGTAAAGAGCAAAGATTCCAGAAACAAAAAAATCAAATAACCGGCGTAAAAGAGAATGGCTGCTCAGATAGTAATTAAAACCGAAGGCAGAAAAAAAAATAGTTGCAAAAAAATCACTGATCTGACTGCCGGCTGCCGGTTTATCGTCAATCATATATTTTAAACGCTGCTGATAATGCACAACAACTTTCTTTTCTAAGTGCCCTTCCTGCAGGTGTGCCCGGATCGAAAAAAAATCATCAGGCTTATGAACAAGCTGATCGTAATCCTGCTGAGAAGGAGTTCTGCCGTTAGCCAGAAGATAAAGGGCTTCCAATACTGTGGTTTTCCCTGAACCATTGCGCCCGAAAAGAAGAATATTTTTTGCGGAAAAATCAAATCCGGCTTCGCCGAAAAGACGAAAGTTTTTTAGAATCAGGCTTCTGGTAAACAATCAGGCGTTTAAAGGCATTAAAATATAATAAAAAGCAACTTCCTGAGGACCTGATGGTCTTAATTGAAAGGCACTTTCTCCATCGTTATATTCAATTTTTATTTTTTCGCTTTCAACATGATTCAAAAAATCAAGAATAAAATTTCCATTGAAACCAACGGTTATCGGCCGTCCCTGTAATTCGATCTCAACTTCGTCGTGCCCTTCGCCTTTTTCATAACTGCTTTTATAAACAATCATTTTATCGGCAGAGATTTTAAATTCCACCCGATAATCATTTGTCTTAAAAACCATAATACGCTTCATCGTCTGTAATAACAACTCCCGGTCAACTACCAGACTTGACTCAAATTTTTCAGGTATTGCCTGACGAAAATTCGGAAATTTCTGGTCAATCACCCGGCAACAAAGAATTCGGTTTCCTGCTTTAAAAAAAAGATTGTTGGCATCGGAAACGAATTGCAGCTCACCGTCGTTAGCAAGCTTAATTAATTCCATCATGCTCTTTTTAGAAATAATTGTTTCAAAAACTGAATCAACCTCAATAACAGTATTTACAATACTGTATGATAACCGATGGGCATCGGTTGCGGCCATCTCAATTTTTCCACCGGAAATAGAAAGTAACGCTCCGGAAAGATTGAATTTCAGGTCCGGAGAGATTAAAAAATATGAATAGTTAATCATTTTTGAAATCGCGGCAAAAGGTAAATTAATTGCCTCTTTAAAATCTGCCTGAGGAAGAGGAGGATAATCAGAGACAGGAAGGGCTTTCATTTTATATTTCGAAGTTCTTTTCTCATTAGCCACAACTACCTGCAGATCATTATCTTCCTCAATAATGATTTTTCCTTCATTCATTTTAGAAATTAAATCAAAAAGATCTTTTCCTTTAATCGTAAAACTTCCCTTTCCCTGAACATCAGCAAGAAAAGAGCTGGTTAAACCTACTTCCAGGTCGGTTCCGACAAGCTCAACAATATTCGGTTCAGTAGCGGTAATTTTTACATTCTGAAGAATCTCTTTCGATGGCTTGCGTTCAAAAATTCCCTGAAACAACCGTAGTTCATTTTCAAATTTTGATTTTTCCACAATAATTCTCATTTTCCACATCCTATATTTATAATTCTAAAATATAGCATAAAAAGATCTAAAATAAAATAGCAAGTGGAAATGTCAATTTTTTTAAAATTTCAGGCTGTGAATTGTTTTCCGGGGTAATCCGCTGTGGAAAAGTTGATAAAATTGTGGAAAATATTTTAAGAAAAGAAATCTACAAAACTCTGAATTTTTTTAGAAAAATCTTCATCAGCTCTGATCAAGTTTTCGATTTTCTCTACCGAATGCAGAACAGTGGTGTGATGTTTTCCGCCAAAAGCCTGACCGATTTCCGACAGAGGGTAGCGGGTAAGGTTTTTTATCAGATACATTGCTATCTGGCGGGGCAGAGCTATTTTCGGTGAATTATTTTTTGAAATTAAATCTTCTTTTTTTAAGCTGAATTTTTCTGCAATAAATTCCTGAATATTTTCGATCGTGATTACCTTTTTTTCCTGATTCAGGATTGATTTCAGGGCTTCTTTGGCGAAATACAGAGAGATTTTTATCTTCTCGCTGTTTGAGAATTTCAGGCTGGCAACTCCCAGTAACCGGTTCAAGGCACCTTCCAGTTTTCTGATATTTTCTTTTATCGAAGAGGCAATAAATATGAGCACTTCGTTGTCAATTTCAAAATTGAATTTAAAGACATTTCTTTTTTCTTCAACTTTTTTCTGCAGTATTGCCAGACGACCCTCGAAGTCATAGGAAAGGATTTCGGCAACACCACCCCATTCAAAACGGGATTTGACTCTTTCTTCAAGATCTTTAAGATCTGCCGGTTTCTTATCAGAGCACATAACGATTTGTTTCTGCTGCTGGATTAAGTTATTAAAAATATAATAGAATTGCTCGCTTGTTCCTTCCCATTTAGAAATGTGCTGAATATCATCAATTAAAAAAACATCGATTGATGTATATTTTTTTAAAAATTCAGTGCGCTTGTTAAGCCTTGTATATTCAACATATTCATTCATAAAATCATAGGTGGTAAGGTAGATAACCCTTTTTTCCGGAGATTTTGCTTTTATTCGGTTGCCGATGGCATAAAGCAGGTGAGTTTTACCCAGGCCGACATCACTATAGATATAGAGCGGATTGTAGTTTTTTCCCGGGAACTCGGAAACATTAAAAGCAAATGAAAAAGCGATGCGGTTAGAGTCGGTTTGAACAAAAGAATCGAAAGTATATTTCGGATCCAGGCGGGAGGCAACCGGTGGTTGCAGCTCAACTGTTACAGACTCTTCTGCCGGATTTTGCGGTTCTTCTTCCTGGAGAGAAATCAGGCGATAGTCAAGATTATATTTTTCTCTGAAAAATTGTTTAATCTCATTATCGAGATTGTTTTTGATCCAATGAAGATTTTTAGTATCATCTGTTCCAAGAAAAAATGTCTGGTTTAAACATCCGATGTATTTAAGGTCAGCTATTCTTTTCTGAAATGTTGGCTGATCAAGTATTGACTGAAGATAACTTTTTAGTGCTTCTAATATTTCCATGACTTTTCCACAATTTTATCAACAATTGTGAATTTCCTGTAACAGCGTAATCTTATATTTTTTAATGCGTAATGTCAAGTGTTGACAAAAAAACTTTATTTCCTTAAACTCAGGTTATGAAAAATAGAAACTATTCAGCCTTAATTAAAAAGATTAAAGAGAGTGAAGTTGAATTTTTTGCCTTTCTTGTTCCTGATCTGAAAGGCAGACTGAGGCAGCTTGTACTGCCAGCGGCAGCAGTAAACGAAGAGCTTCTGGAAAACGGAGTCGGTTTTGATGGTTCCTCTTATGGATTTGCCAAAACAGAAAATAGTGATATGGTATTGCTTCCGGACACAGATACCTTTTTTATTGATCCTTTTATTCAGCGTAAAACCGGGGTGGTTTTTGGCAATATTCATTTAACCGACAGTCAGCGTTCTCCTTATCAAAATGATTGCCGTTATATTGCCCGCAAAGCCGAAGAATACCTTAGCGCGTCAAATTTTGCCAACCAGGCGCTGTTTGGTCCCGAATTTGAATTCTTTATCTTTTCAGAATTTGAGTTTCATATTTCTGACCAGAGAGTTCACCTTCATTTAAAGAAAGAGAGTGAAGAAAACCGCAATTTTTATCACTCATCAATTGCGGAAGATCATTTTGCTGATTTCCGCAATGAGGCAGTGGCAATTCTGGTCAGTCTGGGCGTTGATGTCAAATATCATCATCATGAGGTTGCAGCGAACCAGCATGAAATTGAAACAACCTTTAATCCACTGCTTAGGTCTGCTGATCAAAGTATGCTGGTCAAATATGTTCTCTTTAATCTGGCACGGCGCTATAATCTCTTTGTTACCTTTATGCCTAAACCATTTGCAGGCAAGGCAGGCAACGGCTGGCATGTTCATCAGTACCTTTTGCACAAAGGCAAAAACATTTTCTATGATCAGTCAGGATATGCCAATCTTTCACGGGAGGCGCTGAGCTATATTGCCGGAATTCTTTTACATGCCCAGGGACTGTGTGCCTTTTCTAACCCATCGACTAATTCTTATAAAAGGTTTGTTAAAGGTTTTGAAGCGCCGGTGGCAACAATTTTTGCCCGCTCTAACCGCGCTGCGGCAGTACGGATTCCTGCCTATACCAGCCCTGATGAAACGAGAATGGAATATCGTTCCGGCGATGCCACAGCCAATCCCTATCTTTTTCTGGCCGCAATGCTTCTGGCAGGGATAGACGGAATCGAAAAGAACCTGCTTCCTGAAAAGTATAATTTTGGGCCATTTGAAGGCAATCTGGAGAACCATCCCCAGAAAAAGAAAATCAAAGAGCTGCCGCGTTCTCTTGATGAAGCCCTTAACTTTCTGGAAAAAGATTATGAATATTTACTGAAAGGCAATGTCTTCAATGAGGATTTAATTCAGCGCTGGATAATGTTAAAACAGCAGGAAAGCGACCAGGTTAACACTCTGCCTCATCCCAAAGAATTTGAACTCTATTTCAACCTTTAACGTTTGAGAGAAAACTTAAGACAGAAAATTGAGCTGATAATGGCCATAATAGTCATTATTATTATTGTTGGCGCTCCTCTTTTATTGATCATTGATTTTCGGCGTTATTTGCCTTTTGTTGCGTTTATCTGGGGAGTTGTTGCCCTTTTTTTTGTTCTCCGGACTTTGCATAAGTAGTAACTTTCTGTTTGCGAAAAGGTTGACAATGGTTCCAGAATTATTAGAATAAAAAGCGTGAAGCTGATATTTTTAGGCAGATAGTAAAGATTTATAGAGCTGGCGATGTTTTTTTTCAATAATCACGAAAAGAAGATTGTAAATTTAATTGTTCTGCTGCCTTCTTTTAATTGATTTAAATGGTATTCGACAAACCTCTTGACTTTTTAAAAAAACTGTGCTACATAAAAAACATGATTTCTAAAGGTCTGTTAGTAAATAATTCTTTCATTAACAGATCGATTTCTATTCATTTCCACTGGTGGGCGTAAGCCCACAACTGACACAACACCCCAAAAATTTCTCTCTTTAAACTAAAAAACTATCTTTTCAGGAGGTAATTATGTATCAAAGACTTAACACTACATTACTATCAAAAATTGATAGGTTTTATAATCTAAAGGCTGATCTTAAGGAACTTCCGCCGCCAATGAAGCATCCGGCAACCGGTCAACCGGTAGGCAAGTCTGACCTAACAGCAATTTTTCCCGAACTTTTCGTCGAACAGGAATTCAGTTGCCAGCCGGAAATAGATATTGGCCGTGAGCTTGAGGAAGCTTTTTTGCTATTTCGTCCGACACCACTGATATATGCCCGCGCCCTGAAGGATTATCTGGATACTCCGGCAGAGATTTTTTTTAAATATGAAGGTTTCGGACCTGCTGGCAGTCATAAGATTAATACTGCTCTTGTTCAGGCATATCTGGCCAAAAAATCAGGCAAAGAGATGCTGGTTACTGAAACAGGTGCCGGTCAGTGGGGTAGCGCACTGGCTTTTGCCTGTAAAAAATTTGAATTGCAGTTACGGGTTTACATGGTCAGAGTCTCATTTCAGCAAAAACCTGGCCGCAAACAATTGATTGAGAGTCTGGGAGCAGAAATTTATCCGAGTCCGAGCGAACAGACTGAAACCGGTAAAAAGTATTTAAGGCAAAACAGAGAGCATTGCGGCAGTCTGGGCATTGCTATTTCTGAAGCTATTGAAACAGTGATCCAGAACAACAAATCATCCTATGCACTCGGTTCGGTTCTTGATGCTGTGCTTCTTCATCAGACAATTGTTGGTCAGGAAGTGCAGCAGCAGTTAAAAACAGTTGGAGTGGAACCGGATTTACTTGTGGGTTGTGTTGGCGGCGGTTCAAATTTTGCCGGGCTGACTTTTCCTTTTATCAGGGAAACTCTGGTCAATAATAAAAACTATCAATTTTTAGCTGTTGAACCGCAATCCTGTCCGACTTTAACAGCAGGTAAATTAGACTACGATTTCGGAGATAGTGCTGCTCTCACTCCGCTCCTCTATATGTATTCACTGGGTAAGGATTTTGTTCCACCGGCAATTCATGCCGGCGGGTTGCGCTATCACGGAATGGCTCCGCTTGTCAGCTGGCTTGTTCATAAGGGAATTGTTCGGGCAAGGGCGGTTGAGCAGAAAGCTGTTTTTCAGGCAGGCCGCCTGTTTTATCAGCTTGAAGGCTTTTTACCGGCTCCGGAATCAGCCCATGCAATCGCTGCCGTAATTGAGGAGGCTCTTCAAGCCAGAAAACAGAAGCAGAAAAAAGTGATTGTTTTTAATCTCTCCGGGCATGGTTTTCTTGATCTGGCAGCCTATTCAGAAAACGGAGGTAGTCTTGAAAAGATTAAAAATTCTTGTGCCAAAGGGCAAATTGTTTAAAAATGTTTATTCGTTGCTCGAAGAAGCCGGATTTACACTGAAACTGAATAGCGAATCTTCGTTTTTAAGAGATATCAGTGATGAGGTTGATTTTAAATTGCTCAAGGCGCAAAATATTCCGAAATTAATTGAAATCGGAGCTCATGATCTTGGCTTTTCGGGCTTTGACTGGATTCTGGAGACTGAAGCGTGTGTTGAGCAACTGCTTGACCTGAAATTTGATCCGGTAAAAATTGTTGCTGCTGTAAGTGCAACTGATTCCGGCTGGAAAAAAAAGGATTGCCTGCTGGTAGCTTCTGAATATGTAAATCTGGCTCGCTCTTACCTGCAGAAATTAAATAAAAAATTCCTCTTAATCCGCAGTTATGGAGCAACAGAGGTTTTTCCTCCCGAAGATGCCGATTTGATCGTGGACAATATGGCAACCGGAAAGACTCTCCTGGAGAATAATCTGAAAGTTCTGGAAGTAATCCTTAATTCTTCAACCCGCCTGATTGCATCGCCGTCAGCGCTTCAGGATGAAGCGAAGAAAAAACAGATTGCAGAGTTGCTGACTATTTTTCAGGCGATTCTTAACGGCCGGGAAAGAGTTATTTTAGAAATGAATGTAGGTGCTCAGGCGCTGGAAAAAATTGTTAAGATTTTGCCGGCAATGCGCTCACCAACGATAGCCTCACTGTATAATGGTCAGGGATTTAGTGTAAAAGTAGCCGTTCCCCGAAGCAGTGTAAAGAAATTGATTCCTCAGTTAAAAGAGCTTGGCGCCGGAGATATTCTCGAGCTTGATATCCGGAAGGTGATCGTATGAGCTTGTTACGTCCTGAACTCAAGGAAATTGGTCTTTACTCTTTTACAACCTGCCGCAAACAGAAGGCTTGCCTTGATTTGAACGAAAACTGTTTTCCGGCATTCCGGAAAAGAGTCAGAACATTGAAAGTCAATCCCGAAGATCTGTTTTTATACAGTAGCGCAGATGAAATCAGCAGAGAAATTGCCGCTTTTTACCAGATTTCTCCTCTGAATATTTTATTAACTGCCGGAGCCGATGATGCTTTACGCGTTGCCTTTTCGGCAACGATGAAGGCCGGAGAAACAGCACTGCTGCTTCAACCTGCTTATTCCTACTATTCAATTCTGCTCGCGGTTGCTGCTGTTAAGATCATTACGCTTGACTACAGGAGTAATTTTTCTTTTCCTGAGGAAGAGTTCTTGCAGAAGATGAACAGCAGGGTAAAAATGGTAATTCTTACCAATCCGCATAATCCACTTGGCACTTTTATTCCGGCAGAGAAGATTACAGACTGGCTTATGCTTTTTCCGGACAGGATTTTTCTCATTGATGAAACTTATGCGGATTTTGCCGGTTGCAGCTTAATAAGTGAAGTAGAAAAATTTCCCAATCTTTTAATTGTCAGGTCTTTTTCAAAATATTTTGGTCTTGCTGGATTGCGCATCGGTTTTCTGGTTGCAAACACTGGAAATATCTCCCAGCTTAAAAAAGTTGCCCTGCCTTTTGCCGTAAGCAGCCTGAGCCAGAAGATACTTCGGTTTTTTATCGCTGATAAAGAGTCGCTTGCCTTCAGCAATCAGTGCTTGCTTAAAGAGAAATCCTGGCTGGTTAAAAAACTCAGAAGGCTCGGGTTTTATGTGCAGGATAGCTGCGCCAATTTTCTTTTACTTTATCTTGGTAAAAGAGCCACTTCAATTGTCAATCAGCTAAAAGATGCGGGCATTCTGCTCAAGGATCTCAGCCTGTTTCCGTTGCTGTCGGGGTTTGTCCGCGTGAGTGTCGGGAAACGCAGAGATAATCTTGCTCTCCTTCAGGAGCTGAAAAAGTCAGGATTGAAAACAGCACTGCTTTTTGATCTTGACGGAGTACTTTTTGATGCCAACAGCATCTATCTGGAAACAATCAGGAGTGTCTATCGGCAGATTACCAGAAAAATGCTTGCTGATGAACAGCTGCTGGAGATCAAAAGAAGGGTTGACTGCTGTAGCGATTATGATGCGCTAAAAATATTATTGCAAAAAGCTGGAATAAAAGTGAGCCGCAAAAAGATTGTCAATCTTTTTGATCAGGAGCTGACAAGAGGCGGTGTTTGTCGTGTTCAGCAGGCTGAAAAACTTAATCTTTCGAAACGGTTGTTGCAAAAATTAGCGCGCACTTTCCGGCTCGGAATAGTTACATCCCGTCCGCGCTGTCAGGCACTTGAATCAATAAAAAAATTCAAACTGGAAAAGATTTTTTCTGTGTTAATAACTGCAGACGAAACTGGTAGAAGAAAAAAGCCTGATCCTGCCGGGTTACTGCAGGCAATGTCTGAACTGCAGACAGACATAGCCATTTATCTGGGAGATCATCCGGCAGATCTGCAGGCTGCAAGTCGAGCGGGAATTGTAGCTTTTGCTGTACTCTCAGAATTTTTGACAGAGTCAGCGGCATGGCAACAGAAAGCCAGGTTGGTTGTTACCTCTCTGGCAAATTTAGAGGAGGTTCTGTTATGAGAAGAGCAGACATTGAATTTAACAGTCTTGAAACAAAGGTCAGCGGAGAGCTTCATCTGGATCAGAGCGGTTTAATCAGTGTTGAACTGCCGGATCCGTTTTTTCAGCATCTGCTGGAAACGCTGGCTTTTTATGCTGGTTTCAGCCTGTCAATAAAGGCTGATTATCTGCGTTTTGGCGATCGTCATCATCTGATTGAGGATGCCACACTTGCTTTAGGCAGAGCAATTTTGGCAGCCAGGCAGAAGGGCAAAGCGGTCAGGCGGTTTGGATTTTTTATCCTTCCCATGGATGAAGCGCTGGTTACCGTTGCCCTTGATTTAAGTGGTCGGGCAATGTTTTGTCTCTCCGGAGTTCAGGATAGCCTGCTGAGTAATGAGTTGAATTTTCTTGAAGATTTTGGCTGGTCTCTGGTGCGTTCGCTTCAGGCTACACTGCACTTCCGGCTGGAATACGGAAAAAGCGGGCATCATATCAGTGAGGCTTTTTTCAAAGCACTGGGTTTATGTCTGGCGCAGGCTTTAAAGGAAAACGAAAACGGACAGATATTCAGCACAAAAGGAACACTATGATTGGCATTTTGAATTACAGAGCCGGGAATATTTTTTCGGTGATGAATGCGCTGAATTATTTGCAGCTGCAGTTCCGGATTGTCAGTGAAGCTGGCGACCTGAAGAGTGTGAAGAGCCTGATATTGCCCGGAGTCGGCAATTTCCGGCAGGCGATGAATTTTTTACAGGAGCATAACCTGATTGATCCTTTGAAAAAATTTTTGCTTGTTGAGAAAAAACCGTTTTTAGGAATTTGTCTGGGAATGCAGCTGCTTTTTGCCTTCAGCGAAGAGGGAAATTCTTTTGGGCTTGGAATTTTTCCGGAAAAGATTGTAAAATTCAGAGCGGGAAAGGTGCCTTTAATTGGCTGGAACAGTGTCTCGGTAATAAGGAAACAGCCGCTTTTTGAGGATATTGCCGATGAATTTTTTGCCTATTTTGTGCACAGTTTCTATCTCCAGAGCTCAAAGCATTGCGCAGCAAGCGCTTTCTATAACGGACACTATGTGGCAGCGGTTTGTTTTGAAAATATTGCTGCTCTTCAGTTTCATCCGGAAAAGAGTGGTCAGGTTGGATTGCAGATTTTAAAAAACTGGAGTAAATATGCTTGCCGTTAGAATTATTCCCTGTCTTGATATTGCCGGTTGTAATGTTGTCAAAGGAGAGCGTTTCCGGAACCTGCGGAGTGTTGGCAATGCAGTGGATTTTGCTCAGAGATATTTTCTGCAGGGCGCCGACGAGCTGATCTTTCTTGATGTAATGGCAACAGTTGAAAAAAGAGAGCCTAATTATGAACTGATTCAGGAAGTTGCCCGGCAGGTTTTCATTCCCCTGACTGTCGGAGGAGGGATAACAAGCCTGCATCAGGTGGAGAAGCTCCTGAAATGCGGAGCAGATAAGGTGGCAATCGGTAGTTATCTCCTGCATAATCCCGGTTTTGTAAAAGAAGTGGCTGATAACTTCGGTTCGCAATGTCTGGTAGTTTCGGTTGATGCCGGAAGAGAAGCTGACAGCTGGTATGCCTATTATTCCGGAGGCAAAAAGAATAGCGGTAAAGATGCACTTGACTGGATCAGCGAAGTTCAGGAACTGGGAGCCGGAGAAATTCTTCTCAATTCAATTGATGCTGATGGTCTGCAGCAGGGGTTTGACCTTTTGCTGTTGGAAAAAGCGGGCTCGATTGCCCGTATTCCGCTTATTGCATCAGGAGGAGCGGGCAGTCTTGAGCATATTGCCGAAGTGATTTTAAAAACACCGGTTGATGCTGTGCTTGTTGCTTCGCTGCTCCACGAGAATAAACTATCGGTTGAGCAGATAAAAAAATTTTTAATTTCAAAAGGAGTGAGAATCAGATGTTAATTCCTTCTATTGATTTAATGAACAAAAAAGTTGTTCAGCTTCGTCAGGGAAAAGAAAAGATCCTTGAACTTGACGACTGGCAGGAATTGGTCAGGAATTGGGCATTATTTTCAGAAATAGCAGTGATTGATATTGATCAGGCAACTGGTGCCGGCAGTAATCAGGAGATAGTTCAGCAGATAATCGAAAAATGTCGCGCCCGTGTCGGTGGCGGGATACGTACGGTAAAACAGGCAGAAGAGTTGTTTCGAGCCGGAGCAAGTAAAATTATTGTTTCTTCAGCTCTTTTTCAAAACGGAAAGATTGATTTTATTTTTATTGACCGGTTACTGCAGGCAGTTCCGTCTGACACTATTATCTTTGCGCTCGATTCTTTTCAGGAAGATATTGTAATTAACGGCTGGAAAAAGAGTAGCGGCGTACGGTTAGCGGAAGCCCTTCAGCAATTAAAGCATTACCAGACAGGGTTCTTAATAACCTTTGTCGAACAGGAGGGAACCGAGTCCGGCTTGCCGATTGAAAAGATCAGGGATTTACGCTCAAAGATTTCCAATTACCTTGTTGTTGCCGGAGGAGCCAGAAATGTTGAAGAAATAGTTGAGTGTGACCGGCTCGGAGTTGATGTGCAGGCGGGGATGGCGCTTTATCGGCAAAAGATAGATCCGTTTGCTGTTTTGACTCAATTGATCAGATGGCAGGAAGGTCTTGTTCCGGTAGTTATTCAGGATTATGCCGGTCAGGTTCTGACTCTGGCTTATTCGAATGCAGATAGCCTGAAGATGAGTCTGCAGACGGGACAAGTCTGGCTCTATTCGCGTTCACGCCGCAGGCTGTGGCAGAAAGGAGAAGAGTCCGGAAATTTTCAGCGCCTTTTAAAACTTGAATTAGATTGTGACCGTGATGCGCTGCTCTTTACTGTTGAACCTTTCGGTCCGGCCTGTCACAGACTGAGCTATTCCTGTTTTGGAGATGGCCGGGAAGAGTTTAAACTGGAAAAGTTGTTAACTATTTTGCAACAGAGACTGCAAGAAAGACCGGAAAATTCCTATTCGGCATCGCTCAGCCCTGAAAAACGATTTAAGAAATTATTGGAAGAGTGTTTAGAGGTGATTCTGGCAAAAAATCAGGATCAGCTTGTTTGGGAAGTGGCAGACCTGCTCTATTTCCTGACGCTGATCATGGCAGACAGCAGGATCAGCTACGAAATGGTACTGTCCGAACTGAAGAGGAGGAAGAAATGAAAATAATCTCTGCTCAGGAATATAAAACAGAAGAGGTGAAATGGTTTAGCCGCAAGGATTTGGCAATAGTAAGAAAAATAATTTCTGATGTCTATAATTTAAGAGATAAAGGTTTGCATTACTGGTCACAAAAGTTTGACCAAAGAGCTCCGCAATTCATTGAAATTTCTGCCGGAGAGCAAGCTCTGATTTTAGATCAGCTGGAAGAGAAGATTAAAAAAAGTCTCTCTTTTGCTGCGTCGAATATAAGAAAGTTTGCTCAGGAGCAGTTCCGGCAATTTTGCAGTTTCAGCATGGAAATTGGAACAGGGGTATTCCTGAAGCAGCTTGTTCAGCCCCTGGAAAAAGTGGCGGTATATGTTCCGGCTGGCCGCAAACCACTGGTTTCATCTTTATTAATGGGCGTTATTCCGGCACAGGTTGCCGGAGTTAAAGAAATTGTGATTGTTTCTCCGCCAGACAAACAGGGCAGAATTAATCCCTGCATTCTTTCGGCCGGTTTGTTGCTCGGGGTTAATCGGTTTTATGTGATGGGCGGCGTTCAGGCTATTGCTGCTCTTGCTTTTGGTACCGAAAAGGTGCTGAAAGTTGATAAAATTGTAGGTCCGGGAAATAAATTTGTGGCGCTTGCCAAAAAAGAACTCTGCTGTCAGGTTGGCATTGACCTGATTGCCGGACCGTCAGAAATAGTCGTTGTTGCAGATCAGTATGCTGAAGCTGAACTTGTTGCGGCAGATTTACTGGCTCAGGCTGAACATGATCCGGAAGCCAGGGCAATTCTTATTTCCAGTTCAGAAAAACTTGCTCGAAAAGTGCTGCTGGAGATTAGAAAACAGCTGAAATTTATTGCCACTGCTGCTGTCATCCGAAAAGCACTGCAGAAAAACGGATTGATTATTCTGGTTGATAAAATGAGAGAGGCTCAAGAAATTGTTAAAAAAATTGCTCCTGAACATCTGAGCCTGCACCTGAAAAATTTTTCCCGTTTATGGTCAAAGTTTTCCAATTACGGTTCTCTTTTTTTTCCTGTCAGAAGTTGTGAAGTGTATGCCGACTATTGTTCCGGATTGAATCACATTTTACCCACTGCAGGAACAGCCCGTTTCTCTTCCGGGTTAAGCGTGAAAGATTTTTTAAAGTTTCCCACTGTACTTGAAGTCAGAGCGGATTCATCTTTTACCATAACCATGAATCAGGTTGCCGGAATATTGGCTGGTTTGGAAGAATTACCGGCTCACTTTCAGGCGGCTGCCAGGCGAAGAGACTTTTTTTTAAGGAAGAAGAGACAAGAGCTGATTTAAGCTGGGCTGAATTTTAAAAAGTTGACAGATAATTAAAATTATGCTACTATAAGTTTTGGATTTTGGTGAGAGAAATGCCAATATATGAATTTGAATGTCAAAACTGTTTGAAAAGATTTGATGTGCTGGTTTCTTATCACTCTTCACCTATCAAAGAATGCATTTATTGTCATTCTGCGGCGATTAAGAAAATGCCATCGCTCAGCTCCTTTCAGTTAAAGGGAAGCGGCTGGTATCTTACTGATTATAAAAAAACGGCAAACAGAGAGCCGGTAAGCAAGGAATCCAAAAAAGCTGCGGCTACAGAAACAAAAACGAAACATGGATCGTAATAAAAATATGATAAAAAAGATTAAATTAGTGCCTTTCCATCTCTCCCCCCTTAAAATATAAACCATATCTCCCACCTCAAAAAACACCCCCCCCGCTAAATGGGGGGGGCCCGCCTTTTTATTAAAAAAAATTACCTCCCAGCAAAGAATATATAATCGTGATAAAATATTCTTTCTGAAAACTGAACTGATTATCGGGGCACAGGAGTGGATGGCTTTCTTTTATAAATTTTTTCAAAATCTTTTTCAAAATCACTTTTTCCGCAGAGCAGAAGTGCGGAATAAGGAGCATGTTTTTTTATTTCGCGGGCAATTCTTTGAGCCAGATTACGAATTTCCCACTGGGCATGGCTGTCTGCGCGCAGGCGGATAAAATGGTACAGCTCGCGGAAATTCATTTTTACCAGAACGGTCCGGCGATGAGCATTGGTTAAAATGTAATCCGCATTTTGCTCATATTTGCTTTTAAGGATACGGTAGGTTTGATTGGTTTTATGGATCAGTTTTTTGAATTGCTTGAGGCACCCTGCTTCATTAAATACCGGCGGGATGGTAACACCGAGCTCAGGACTGTAGGGAGAGACTATTAAGGTTAAAAGTCGGTGTCTTTTTAGCTGGGCATAACAGCTGGCTGATACATTCGCCTGAAAAACCAGCTCAGCCATTTCAAATTCACGGGGAGGCCGGTCAAAGAACTCCAGATTTTTGAAGAGCTCATAATAAAAAGCAGATAGCTGTTTGGCAGATTTTTTCAGAAATGAAACATATCGGGAGTAATTAAAATCACTTTCTGAGCTGAAAAAAGCAGCAGCAATCAGCGCATCGCTATACTGAGTACAGCTCAGAAGCTTAAATTCAGGAGGATGAGAAGACAACTTTTTTTTCCGGGTGATTGTCTGTAAAAAAGATCGGTTTTGGAACAGATCTTTTTCAAATTCAGAAGGGGTTGCAAAAAGGATTAAAGAGGGGGCAACATTTATTGTCTGCTGATAAAGTTCGTTTATGAGCCGGGAAATTTCTTTGAGCGGATGGCAGGCAAGGCGGCGAAGCATATGCTCCAGATTCCGGGCATTGATCGTCATTCCTGCCTGGCTGTAGGTTGCCAGCGATAGGGCAAAGCGGCTATCTTCTTTTGCCCGCTCTTCAATGCTTGAATTTGCTGCACTGCTTTTTAAAAAAGAGCTGATTTTTTCAAGGGTCGAGTGATAAAAGTTATTCTGCTCTTCAATTGTTTCCAGGAAAAGTTTCTGGTCTTCGGCACTAAATTCTTCTGGAAGGTAGAAATCTTTCTGCAGTTTTACATAGCGCTGGGATTTTTCCGTATATGAATTAAGTCTGAATTTTTCTACTTCTTCCAGTGCCAGACGGGAGATGTTTTCCAGGTCAAAATTAAAAACGGCGTGCTCGGCAACTGAATGGTGCCCCATGGCAAAAATGATTTTCTGGTTCGATTTGCGGGCATTGATTATATCTCTGGCGGCTTCCTGACGTAGTTGAGTGATTGATTTCGGGCTGCGGCTGATACGGGCGTACGCGGCGCTGAAAATTTCCGGCGTTAATATTTCTTCTGTTGGGTTATTTGCAGTTTGAAGATTCTCAATTGGCAGGTTATAGCCGGCGAGCTTAACTCTCATTATGTCTTAGAACAATATGTGCCGCACGCAGGGCAGCTTCCTGAAGATTGCCGCCGTTAAGGATCTCGTGAAATTTAATACGTTCTTTCTCAAAATTTTTCAGATAAAGCTGTTCGAGCTGGAGCAGGATCGGATAGGAAAACATTTCGGTTGAGCTGCAATCCTTAATACACTCTTTATCCTGAAGGTTAGATTTTACAAAGAAAACTAAATCATAGCTTTTTTTCCAGAAATTAAAAAGAGCTTTGAGTACATCTTTTTTTTCACTGATGTTTTCGCTCTCTTTTTTGTCTTTCTGAAAGAAGAGCCAGCGGAAATAGTAGTCGAAAAGTGTCAGGTCAGTAATCAGATAAGTTGAGTTTTTTGTTGCGGCATAGATTTCATTGTTGATTTGATTGGTGATCAGATAGAAATAGGAGTTGAATGAGTGTTGTAATTCGATATCAAACGGAATTGTTCCGGAGATATCTTCCAGAAGCGTCACGCTGTTTTTGAGCATAAGAATTTTTTTTACTTCGCTGCATAATGCTGTTTTTCCGCTATCCGGAAGTCCTGAAAATCCAATTTTTATCATAGTTTCTATTTTAAAAAATATTGGCTGCAGTGTCAAATTTACTTTTTCTGTTTAATTTGTTATTATAATTACTATGAATGAAGCAGATAAACGGGCTTTAATTGAGAAAATTTTAAAGGCGGGTCAGGATATCAAGTCTGCGCGGATAGCCCTTGCTGTCTTTAATAATCAGGCTTCACCGGAGGATGCACGTTTCTTTTTACGCTACCTTGACAGTGAGGATCCGGCCCAGCGCAAGATGGCGCAGGCAATTATTGCTCATTTTGCTTTGCCGGAAGCGCTACCTCTGCTGATGAGCGAAGTAAATAAAATAGTGGGCGGTTTGACATTTTTGCCTGACGCTGCTTATAAGGAAGAGCTCTTTTATAAAACCATTGTTGAGATTTTTGAAACTATTTTTGCGATTTGCAGAAAGAATAATCTTCAAAACGAAGATCTCTTGCATCTGGCATTAGAGATTTTTAAAAAAACTACCAATCAGGATTTGCGGTTTACATTAATTAAAATAATTGCTTTCGGGCAGGATTACTTTGATTATTTTTTTAATCTCTATGAAAAATTTTCTGAGAAAGAGCGTCGTGCTCTTTACTACTCTTATGCAATTATTGATCATCCGGCAAGACAGCAGCTATTTATTAGAGGTTTAAAAGACGAAAAGAATTATGAATTTGTTGTGGCTAATTTATTGAATTTTAAAAGTGGTAAAGAGCTTTTAGCCGACCATCTGCTGAAAACAAATTCTGAAAACAGGCTGAAAGCTTTGAAACAGATGGAAGAAGCAGATATCTCAGGGCTGGAAGAAGTATTGATTGAATTACTGGCAGATGAAAACCGTTATGTGGCAGATTTAAGCGCGGAATTGATTAAAAAAAACCGTGCGCTGAAGTTTGACCCGGAACGATTCAAGCAGCTGGTTGCCGGTTCAGCACTCACTAATTTAGTCCGCAATGGGTTAGAAATTCTGGAATGTTATCAATTCGCCGATTTTCATGAAATTTTATTTTCTGCCCTGCAAAACCAGCCGGTTGCCAGAAATAAGGCGCTTATTCTGGAAAAACTGATTAAAAGAATTAAGGGAAAAAGAACGATTGATTTAGCTTTCAGTCAGCAGCTCTGCCAGACACTTCTTGTCTATCTGGAGGGTTTTCATCCTGACCGAGAAGAATTAATCGTGGCTGCTGCCAGAGCATTGTTAATGATTAAATATCAAAATAGTCAGCAGCTGAAAACAGTCAAAAAAACTTTGCTTGAGCTGGAAAAAGAACTTGCAGCAAAAAATGAAACAAAGTTAAAAAATAATATTGTTGAAGCGCTTGGAAAGCTGAATGGACTGATTGCTCATTATGAAGAGAGCGAACTGCAGGTAAAAGCGCTTAAACATATTTTTGAGCTTCCTCAGGAAAGAATCGGCGCTGAGCGTTTGCAAAAGCTGAAAGAAGAGCTGGAACAGCTCAATTTTCTTGATGAACAAGCAGAAAATCAGCTGCATAATTTTCTGATTGCGGCTTACGAATCTGCTGAAAATGATTGGAAAAAGAGAGCAATAGCTGTTGAGCTGTTGCAGAACTATTCTTCACCCCAGGATCTGCCTTTTATGCAGAATATTGCTCTCAGCGATCAGTCACTGGCAGTCAGAGTAGCCGCAGAGAAAACTGTTGCTGTTATTCGTGAAAAATATAATCTTCTGCCGCAGATAATCGGTATTTTCGAAAACAGTTTTTATTTGAAAAAATTGTTGCTGGAGTATTTAGCAAATAAGGATTTCAGGATCGTAGAAATTGGCGAACAGGCTCAGCTTGACAGCCTGCTGGAAGGGCCACTGAACATTCTTTTTATTGACGAGAACCTATTAAATAAAGAGATAATTAATTTTTTTCAGAGCCATCCTGAAAAAAATATGGTTATAATTTGCAGTGAAATTGCCAAAATAGCTGATTTGCTCGCCTGTAAAAATATTCAGGCATTGTCGAAACCAATTAAAAAAGATGAGATAGAGGAGATCTTGTCTCATGGAAAACAGTGAAATAGCTCTCTATTTTGAAAAAATTGCTTTTTTTTTAAAGCTTAAAAACAGTGACAAAGAGCGGATTAAAGCCTATGAAAAAGCAGCTCAGACGGCATTGAAACTGGAAACCGAACTGGAAGATCTATTACTTGAAGGTTTTGATATCAGTTCGATTGATGGATTTGGAAAGATATTTGCAAAAAAAGTCGAACAGCTCATAATTTTCGGTAAGATTAAGATTTATGATGAGCTTATTCAGGAATATCCCGAAACTCTGTTCGATTTAGCAAAAAATGTCGCTTTATCCGCAGAAGAAGTGCGATTGCTCTACGAAAAATATAAAATTTCGACAACTTACGAACTGCGCAGATATTATCGTCAGAATCCGCAACTTTCACTGCCGGCAAAGACTTTGCAGAAAATTGCACAGTTCTGTGAGAAATGAATCTGATTCTTGCTTCCGGCTCTCCGCGACGGTTACAGATTTTAAGACAGGTCGGCATTGAGCCGATTGTGATTTGTCCTCAGATTGAAGAGAAGATGAACGAAGTATCTGCCGAAACGGCTGATTTATTTCTGGAAAAGATAACTTTTCAGAAAATTTTTTCTGTTTATAAGAAAAGATATTTTAATGATTTAATTGTCGGAGCCGATACCATTGTCTTAAAAGATCAGCATTTATTCGGTAAACCTGCTGACCGCAGTGATGCTGCAAGAATGCTGCGTGAACTTGCGGGAGGTGAGCATCAGGTGAAAACAGCAGTAGGCATATTGCACCGGGGAGAAACAAATTTTCTGATTGAAACCAGCCGGGTTTATTTTTCCGACATCGATGATCAGGAACTTGAATATTATTTGCAGCATGAACATTATCTTGATAAAGCCGGAGCTTATGCGATTCAGGGACTGGCAGCATTATTTATCAGAAAAATCGAAGGATGTTTTTTTAATGTAATGGGGTTTCCGGTAAATTCTTTTTTCAGCATGCTTAAGAAAAACGGCATTACTTTCTGGAAGGAGTAGCCGGCCCTATGAATTATCAGACAATCAGGATTGGCAATTTTGCAATTAATCCTCTGGGTATGGGCGGTATTCCGATTCAAAAACTCAGCTTTTCCCAGGCGGAATATCTTTTAAAGTTTGCTGTTGAACAGGGAATTAATTTTTTTGATACAGCTCGCGCTTATGGTTGCAGTGAGCAATATTTTTCTGTTTTAAATAAATATCGAAACAAAGTATTCATTGCCACCAAAAGTCTTGCCCGGACATTGAACGGTTTGCGGCAGGAAATAAGTCTCTGTTTTGAAAATTTAAAAACTGACTATATCGACCTGTTTCAGCTTCATAATGTCGCCTCTCTGAACGATTGGGAAAAAATTAAAGCAGAAGGGATTATTGATTACCTTGCTGAAATGCAGCAGCAGAAAAAAATCCGTTTTTTAGGAATTACCGGTCATAAACCGTGGATTTTAAAAACAATTCTTGCCGAACAGGAGTTTCTTACTGTTCAGTTTCCTTTTAATTACATCGAACAGGAAGCAAAAAAAGAATTATTACCTTATGTTAAAAAGCGGAAAAACATCTCTATTGCTATGAAACCGATAGGCGGAGGTAATATCAGAGAGATTGCGGCGAATATTAAATTTATCGTTGCTTCCGGTATTGACATAGTGATTCCTGGATTTGACTCTCCGCAGCAGATTGTTGAAATAAAAAAAATTTTTCAGCAGCAGCAGAAAATCAGTTCTGAGGATATTAAGAAGCTTGAAGCAGAAAGGCAGAGATTGCAAACAGAATTCTGCCGCCGCTGTGAATATTGTCTGCCCTGTCCGCAGGGATTACCGATATCTTTTCTGCATGTTTTAAGGCAATACTATTATAATTACGACTTGAAGGATTGGGCACTTGGCAGAATAAAATCGCTGGATAAGAACTATCTTGACTGTATTGACTGTAAACAGTGTTTAGAAAAGTGCCCCTATGAAATTGACTCCGGAAAAATTTTTCAGCAAATCAAAAACGAGCTCAGGGATTTACTGAAACGTTGATCAGAAAAGCTTTTATTCCTGTTAGTTATCAGTAAATAAGCAGCTTAAGTTTCTCAAGAGAGTGGTTGTCTTGAAACGAAATTTAGGATATAATTCTTTAAAATGAATTATAAAGAACAGCTTATTCAGGAAAAACTGGAAAATATCCTTAATCCACATAAAACAAGTCTTAATTTTAAAATTACATTTCAATTTTCACCCTGTTCTCATCGTAATTTTGAGCAGGCATTACAGGAAGCAAAAAAAAACCCTTTTTTTGCAGAGGAGGCAACCGGAAACAGCATAAGATACTATGCCAGCTTTTATCCGCAACAGGCTGAAGCTGCATATCGTTTGTTTGAGCTGGTAAAAGAGTTTGAAGGGATAACTTTTTTTATTAATAACAAGCGCATTCCCTATATTCAGGATTTATGGCTTTTTCTCTTCTGGTTTTACCGGATTGCTTAAATTAATGGGAATAATTCCGGTCAGTAAAGCTTGACTTTTTGCTGTTATTTATTTATATATAACTATTAATGCAAAAAGAGGAGGTCTTATGAAAAAAAGTAGGCATTTTGCCATGCGCAGAATTATTTTGTCGGTCGCAATAGTAGTTTGTGCTTTTATTCTGGTCTTTACTATTGCCTGTCAGAACTTAAAAATGGACAAGTTGAAAGCCAATGAACATTTCCAGAGAGGCAACAAACATTATGCTGATGAAAAATATAAAAAAGCGGTTATGGAATATGAAGAAGCCATCAAGCTTAATCCTGACTTGAAAGAGATCTATTTTTATGCCGGTACTGCCTATTCCCAGCTTTACAAAAGCGGAGATGAAGATCCGAAGAACATTGAGTATGGTAATAAGGCGGTTGAATATCTGCAAAAAGCACAGGAATTTGATCCTGCAAACGAAAAGATCATCATGGCTCTCGGATACATTTTTAATAAAATGCGTAAATCAGACGAAGCAGAAAAATATTATTTAAAATTGCTGGAAAAAGACAGAAGCAATCCGCAGGCATATTACATTCTTGCCGATTTTTACTCTTCCTACGATCAGGGAGACAAAGCGGTTGAAACCTATGAGAAGAGGATTGCTCTTGATCCTGAGGATCCGGAGGGATATCTTTTCCTGGCTACCTACTATCAGAGTAAAAAGTTATGGGATGATGCTTTAAAAGCCTTCTCCAGAAGAATAAAGGTCCTTGAGCAAAGCAACAGACTATCTGAAAAAGATAAGAAAAAAGCACTTGCCGAAGCTTATTATACCTATGGTGTTGTCTGCTGGCAGAAAGCCTATAATACTCCGGAAGATATTATGGGTCCAAAAGATCGGCTGGCTGTTGTTGCCGAAGGAATGGCTGCACTTGATAAGGCCAGCGAAATTGATCCGCTCTATCCGGAACCATGGGCTTATAAAAATCTTCTTTTACGGCAGAAAGCAAAAGCTGAGCCTTTGAATGAAAAGAAATATATTGAAGAAGCAGACAAAATGGCTGCAAAATTTACTGAGTTACGAAAAGCCAGAACAGCCCAGGAAGCTCTTGCAAAAGAAATGCAGCAAGAAAAATAAACTGAAAAAGATCTGCGAATGTATTTAAAAAAACAGTTAACGATAGTAATTTTATCCTTGTGCTGTTTGCTTCTGTCAGCTGAGGAAATAGAAAAGGTTCTTATTGAAGGCAACCAGAGAGTATCAGCTGAAACTTTTAAATTTTATATAAAATCCAGAGAAGGTCAGGAGTTTTCAGAAGAGCGGTTGCTTCGGGATTTTCAAAGCCTTTGGCAAACTGGTTTTTTTGCGGATATTAAAATAGATTTGACAAATGGACAAACAGGTAAAATAATTAAATTTATAGTTCAGGAAAATCCGCTGATCGTTGAAGTTGAATTTAAAGTAAAAAAAGGTGTTAAAGAAGCTGACATTAAATCTAAACTTCAGGAAGCCAATCTTTCTGTTGTTCAATTTTCCTATCTGAATCAGGCTAAGCTCAAAAAAGCAGAGAAGGTCATCTATGAGTTCCTGCGCTCTAAAGGATTTGAAAATGCAAATGTAAAGATTGAAGTTACTGACTTAACTAATGGCAAAAAGGTTGCTCTGGAAATTGTTATATTAAATTTCCCGGGCTTGAAAAGAGCAATATTTCGGCGCGATTTCTAAGAGGCGGAATGAAAAACAATAAGGTTCATTCCCTGTTGTCCTGGATAACCCGCAAAGATATTTTAAATCGGGAAAAATTAGAAGAAGATTTAAACGAAGTAAAATTACGGTTGCAGCAAAAGGGCTATCTTGAAGCCAGAGTCGGTCCTGTACAAATTTCAACACTCAAAAAGCAGACTCTTTTTGGTTCCGTTCAGCAGATGTACAGGATAGAGATTCCGGTTGATTTGGGCCCGCGTTATCGGGTTGGAAAAATAAAAATTGAAGGTAACAAAAATATCCGCACAGATTTTCTTTTATCTTTAATTAAGCTGAAACAGGGAAAAATTTACAATATCAAAAAGCGAAATAAATCGGTAGAGGAGATTCAGAAAATTTACGGCTCTCTCGGTTATTTTTACTGCCAGATAATTCCTCAGGAAGAGCTTGATCCGGAAAAGAAAATAGCTGATTTGAAACTGACAATCGTCGAAAACGATATTGTTTATCTCGGCAAGTTGGATTTTGTCGGCAATACTTTTACCAAAGACCATGTTTTACGACGCGAATGGTTGCTCAGGGAAGGAAAAAGGTTAAATATCAATGCACTGGAAGATTCGATCCGGAGAATGAAGCAGCTCGGGCTGGTTTCGATTGATAAGATGCCGGAAATTAAACCTGATCCGAAAGATCCGCAGAAAATTGATCTCAAAGTCGAAGTCAAGGAACTTAACCGCCAGATGGTTAATTTTAATGTTGGCTACAGTGGTTATGACGGCTGGTTTATTGCCCTCGGTTATTCGACGCAGAATTTCCTGGGCATGGGAGAATCATTAAATGTAAGTTTTCAACATGGAACAAGAGCTAAAACTTATCAACTGGCTTTTTCTGAGCCTTATCTGTTCAATCTCCCAGCTTCATTCGGCTTTAATGTTTTTAAAACATATTTTCGTTATCCTCTGCTCTATACAAGACTTGGAGAAGGCTTTAATCTTTCCGCATCAGGAAGAATATGGCGTTATCTTAGCGGCTCAATGCTTTTCAGTTATGAACGCATCGAGATAACAGATATCAATCCTGATTTAAGCTGGAGCGATCCGCTCTCTTATTATTATTATCAGGAAGGAAAAAGGCGTATTGCTTCAATTTCACCAACCATTTATTATTCAACGGTTGATTCACCGATATTTCCCTCGTCAGGAACGAAATACCTGCTAAATTATCGCTATAGCGGTGGTTTTCTGGGCGGAGATGTTTACCTGCACAAACTGAAAGCAGAAGTGGTAAAATTTATTCCTGTTTTCAGAAAAAATACACTTGGGTTTCATCTTGTTTATCAGATTCAACAGCCATTCGGCGGGAAAGAACTCCCGTTTTATGAAAAATATTTTCTTGGCGGAGAGCAATCAATTCGCGGATTTGATATCTATACAATCGGACCGAAAGCCCCGGGCGGATTTGTGATCGGTGGAAATAAAGCGTTCTATTTTAATTTTGAATATTCAATTCCAGTTAATGAGCAGCTGGCTTTTGTTTTCTTTTATGATGTCGGAAATGCCTATGACCTTGGCACCAATTTTAATTTAAAAGATGTTTATAGCTCGCTCGGATTTGAGTTCAAAGTATTTATCCCGATGCTTAATGTTCCGTTCCGGCTGATCTTTGCTTATAATCCCCGTTTAATTAACTCGGAGGACAATCATTTTGTTTTCCGTTTTGCAGTTGGACCATCATTTTATTAAAAATAAGAGGTGAACAATGATTAAAAAAACATCAATGCTAATTTTAATGATTGTGGGACTGGTTTTTGGATTGCAGGCAAAAGTTGGCTTGATTAATCCGCAAAGAGTTCTGCAGGAATCAATCAAAGGAAAAGAGGTTCTTAAAAAATTGGAAAGTATTCAGGCTCAAAAACAGAAAGAATATGAAACCCGCCAGGCTGAGATTGCTAAGCTGGAGAAAGATATCTTAAATCCTGCTTTAAACGCAGAGGCTCGCGATCGAAAAAATCTTGAACTGCAGGAAAAGAGAACTCAGTTGAAAAGATTTGCTGAAGATGCCCAGAATGAAATTACCAAGATTCAACAACAGGAATTCGAAAAACTGCAACGGGAGCTGAACCCGATTATTGAAAAAATTGCTAAAGAAAAGGGATTTACAATTATTCTGGATATTTCTATTTCCGGTGTTGCGTATGCTGATCCGGCAGTTGATATCAGTAAGGATGTTATTGAAGCTTTTAACAGCCAGCATACCAAAAAATGATGAATATAAAAGAAATAAAGGAAATATTGCCTCACCGATTTCCTTTTTTGCTTATTGACCGGGTAACCGAAATTGAAGAAGGAAAAAAAATTAAAGGTTATAAAAATTTGACAGCCAATGAGGAATTTTTCCAGGGACATTTTCCTCAGGAACCTGTTATGCCCGGAGTTTTAATTATCGAGGCTATGGCTCAGCTTGGAGCTGTGATGAT
>FWPV01004185.1_pt1 | contig 31243 bp, 22 predicted proteins | sample 2228371 | NCBI WGS metagenome assembly FWPV01 (sample SAMEA103939776, study PRJEB20133) | metagenome | reverse complement strand
GGCTTGGAAAAAAATAATTATCAATCCGAACTTCATATTTTTGCCGTGAGTTTTTCACCAGACGACGCCGTAGTCGTCGCCGTGGTTGCTCGAGCCGCCCCAGAAGGTGCGGTTCTTCCAGTCAAAGTAGATGGCGTTTATCGGGCCTGAGGTGTATTTCTTGAACGACAGACGGTAGCCCATCCGGCTGAGTTTCTCCCTCACCTCCGGCGGTGTCTTTTCGTTAAGCTCGAGCTTTCCGGGCGAGCAGTCGTGATTTTCGAAGGAGTTTCTCATCTGGTAGCTGGTGATGTTGGGCGCCTCGCAGGCTTCCTGAACGTTCATCCCGAATTCCACCACATTCAGGAAAAATTGCAGCAGGTTCTGGTCCTGCGTGTCGCCGCCCTGAACGGCAAACGCTAAGAAGGGTTTCCCGTCCTTCATCGCCAGCCCGGGGGTCAGCGTGGCGCGCGGCCTTTTTCCCGGAGCGATCACGTTAAACGGATTGTCGGCTTCATCCAGCACAAAGCTCTGCGCCCGCTGGCTCAGAGCGATTCCGGTCTTGCCGGCAATGACGCAGGGAATCCAGGCGCCGCTCGGAGTGAGCGAAACCACCCAGCCTTCCTCGTCAGCCGCCTCGATGGAAGTTGTCCCCTGGAAGAAGGCTCTTTCGAGCCGGCTTACGTCCTTTTCATCCTTGACCGTCCAGTTTTTGTTCGTCCATTTTTCGAGGTAGTGTTTGAACGGATTGGTTTTTCCTTCATAAGGATAGGGATCGCCGGGCTTGACGTCCGGGTCGTTGGCTTCCCGGTTAATTAGCTTTATCCGGTCGCGCGCATACTCTTTCGACAGAAGCCCCTTTATCGGCTCTTCTGGCGGAAAATATGGGTCGCCGTAATAAAAATCGCGGTCGGCAAAAGTTAGGTTCATCACCTGGTAGAGAAGATGAATGTACTCGGCGCTGTTGTAGCCCATGGCTTTCAGGTCGAAATTCTCCAGCATATTCAGCGCCTGAAGCATCACCGGTCCCTGAACCCAGGTGTTAAGCTTGTAGACTTCAATTCCGCGGTAAGCGGTTTTAACCGGCTCTTCCAGATAAACCTTCCAGTTCGCCAGGTCTTCCATCGTGATCAGCGCGCCGACTTCCCGGCAGGCAGCCACAAAATCCCGGGCGAGATCTCCGCGGTAAAAGCGGTCGTAGGCGGCTTGCAGCGCTTGCTTGCGGCTTTTGCCGGCTTTAAGGGCCTGTTCTTCCGCCTCAACCAGCTTTTTCAACGTCGCTGCCAGGTCCGGCTGTCTGAAAACTTCTCCCGGCCGGGGAGCTTCTTTTTCTTCCCCGGGATGCGTCAGAAACAAAGCCCGGGAATATTTCCACTGTTTTATTTTGGCTTTTTCTCTTTCGATCCGATCTGAAGTGTCTTTTTCCATCGGATAACCGCCTTCGGCCATCTCGATCGCCGGCGCCAGAACATCTTTAAGCCTCAACCTCCCAAACTCAGCCAGCATGACAATAAGCGCCCCGGGCGTCCCCGGTGTTATGGCCGACAGCGGTCCGTCAGCCGGCGGGTATTTATAACCTTTAGATTTATAAAACTCGGGCGTCGCGCCGGTTGGAGCCACCCCGAGCCCGTTTATCGCGATAACCTTTCCGGTCTTCGGATTATAAATCAAACCCTGAGTCTCACCGCCCCAGCTCAACACGTCGTGCATGGTGCAGACTGCTGCTAACATGGCGCAGGCGGCGTCGACGGCATTTCCGCCCTTCATGAACATCATCGCGCCGGTGGTGGCCGCCAGCGGCTTTCCGGTGATGGCCACCCAGTGTTTTCCGTGAAGCACTGGTTTTTCGGTTTTGTTTTGAGCCTGGCTCATGATAAACACTCCTGCCAGAAAACAAGTCAGAATAAGACCGGCAATGAATTTATACGTGACATCTGACATCTTTTGCCTCCTCGATTAACACCCTGAATTCACATTCGCTATTTTACCAGACTCCCGCGCCGGATTTCATCCAGTTAATATCATTATAGGGAGTTTTCTTCTTTTTTCCTTCAGGCCAATATGAGGGACCTGGAGTGCCCGGAATGTGGTCAACTATGTTTTTCCCGGAAGCCATAAAAGTATCTATTAAAATATCCAGGCGAAACAACTCTTGCTGGCTAAATTCTTCTTACCGAATCATTTCAAGGGGTTTATATTTTATCCCTGAGGAGAAATCCTTCTTCAGCTCTTCTCATTAAATTGGCCTGAGGTTTCTGAATAATATTCCGAAAAACAGATCAAAAATAGAAGTAATCAATAATTGATCCCCGAATTTAAGTGTTTCCCGGAGGCAATAGCGATGTATCATATGTTTTACATCTCTCTTGACAATATTTTTGACATCTGTCAGAATAGCTCTGGAGGGGCAGTTATAGAGGGAAAACTCATTCAAAAAATCCATACATATAACGGAGATCCGGAAATGGATGCCCTGGCCAAACGGATAAAAGAACTCAGGTTGAAAAACAATCTCACTCAGGAATACGTGGCTAAATTTCTGGGCCTTTCCAGGCCAAGCTATATTCAGATAGAACGGGGAAAAAGGGAACTAAGCCTTACCGAGGCAAAGAAGCTGGCCGGCCTCTTCGGCCTATCGCTCGAGCAGCTTTTTGAAAATAATCCCTCCGGTCCGAAAGTTGTTCTGGAAAAGTCCGCCTCTTACGACAAACCTGAAGAGCCCGGAGTGAGAATAATCATGAGCCGGGCCAATGTGAAGAAATTCAAAGAAGTCTTGCTGTATGTTCTCGGCAAAATTGGAGCCAGACCCAACATCGGTGAAACTGCCCTTTACAAAATACTTTATTTCATCGATTTCGACTATTATGAAAAATACGAAGAACAGCTTACCGGAGCCCGCTACCAGAAGAATCACTTCGGCCCTACCCCGATTGAATTCAAGAAGGTGGTTGAAGAAATGGAAAAGGCCGGGGAAATAGAACAGGTCAGAAGCAAGTATTTTCAGTATGAACAGAAGAAATACCTGCCAAGACGGGACCCTGATTTGAGCCTTCTCTCGGCCAGAGAGATAAAACATATTGACGAAGTCCTGGCCAGGCTGGCGGACAAAAACGCCGCAGAGCTTTCTGAATATGCTCACAGCGACACCCCCTGGATTGTTCATAAGGACGGAGAAATCATCAGCTACGAAACAGTTTTCTACCGGGATGTTGAACATTCGGTCAGAAATTACCAGGATGAACTTTAAGGAAACTCCGGAATTTCAGAAAAGGTTCAAGCGGCTGCGCAAGAAATATCCTTCCCTTAATGAAGACCTGATGGAATTTAAGAAAGTGATTTCCCTTTTCCCGGTCGGTCGGGGTAAACATTTTGCGGTTCTGATGGCAAGCAAAGGAATAAAAATAGTTAAGGCCAGGTTGTTTTGTCGCTACCTTAAAGGGAGCTCGCTGCGAATAGTTTATGCTTTCCAGGAAACGCTCGCTGAAGTCGAGTTCATAGAAATATACAGCAAAAACGAGCAGGAGACAGAAAATAGAGATTTAATCAAAGAATATTTGCGCGCCAGGTCAGGTCAGGCCTGAAGTCCGGACAGGTCATTACGAATAAGCTCCTGAACAGGCATGTTAATATATGAAAAATCCTTCATATATTAGGATTAAAGCCGGCTTTTTATAGCTATTTAAGACTCCGTGCGCCAGGGGTGCTGAATAGAAACCAGGGTTATGGTCAACAGAACATCAGGAATATCGGATCCTCTTTTATTAGCCTTCAAAAATGCAGAAAAAACGGCCGGCTGGAGGCGAAATCAAAAAAGACTTTGAAATTGCTGATATATTAGATATGATATTTGCGTTAACGTTACAACAGTTCTCTGAAATTTGAAGCAAAAACGTCTTACCGATAAAAACCGGAAGACCCCGGAAGCTGAAAGCGCAGGGAACGGGTTCGGCTTCCCTGGCCGCTGCCGGGATTACATTCATCAATAATAAGTTAATATTAATGATAAATACCGAATTTTAGGGAGGATCTAATGAAACTGAAATTTAACGCCGATAAGGCCGGAAGAATTTCCGGAAAAGCCTTCCTTAATGAGGCCACGGCCTTTCTTATGATTACTATACTGGTTACCGCGCTAACGCTGCCGGCGCTCGGACAGACTTTCGTTCAGCCGGTTGATAAGCAGGCCAGAGCCACCCAGGAAAGGCTCGTCCAGGCGCTTCCTGTCCCGCTCAATAAAGTTCGTCTGACCGGCGGCCCTCTTCTCCGGGCGCAGCAGCTTACGGCCGAGTACCTTCTGAAGCTCGAGCCCGACCGGATGTTAGCTCTTTACCGCCGGGTGGCCGGGCTCAAGCCGAAAGCCGAACCATACGGCGGCTGGGACGGACCCGGTCGCAATCTTTCCGGTCACATCGCCGGGCATTACCTTTCAGCCGCCAGCCTGATGTACGCCGCCACCGGCGATGTCCGCTTCAAGGAGCGGGTTGATTATATGATCAAAGAACTAAAAGAGGTTCAGGATAAAAACGGCGACGGCTACCTCGGCGCCCTCGAAGGCGGCCGGAAATGCTTTGAAGCTCTGGCCCGGGGGGAAATCAGAGCCGCCAGCTTCGACCTCAACGGCGAGTGGTCGCCCTGGTACACGCTGCATAAAACTTTTGCCGGTTTGAGCGACGCCTACCGCCTGACCGGAAACAGAACAGCCCTCGAGCTGGAGATAAAATTCGCCGCCTGGACCGAGAAAATCCTTTCCCGACTGAACGAATTCCAGCTCCAGCGGATGATGGACACTGAATTCGGCGGAATGAATGAGGTGCTGGTGGCCCTTTACGCCGACACCGGCGATGTCCGCTGGTTGAAACTGGCCGATAAATTCTACCATCGGATTTTTATAGAGCCTTTAGCCCGGCACCAGGACATTCTGGCCGGCACCCACGGCAACACCCAGATTCCGAAGATGATCGGTGAAGCTGTGCGCTATCTTTATACCGGGAGGGAGCAGGACCTGACATCCGCCGCTTTCTTCTTTGACCTGGTGGCCCATCACCACAGCTACTCCACCGGCGGCAACGGTATGAATGAATACTTCGGGCCGGCCGAGGAGCTGGCTCAGCGGATAGACGGCCGCACGGCCGAGAGCTGCAACGTCTACAACATGCTGAAGCTCGGCCGGATTCTTTTCGCCTTAGCCCCCGAAGCCCATTACGCCGATTTTATGGAAAGAGCGCTGTTCAACCACGTGCTCGGCTCGATCGACCCGGAAGACGGCCGGATGTGCTACATGGTTCCGGTCGGACGGGCGGTGCAGCGCGAATACCAGGACATGTTCCGGAGCTTCACCTGCTGCGTAGGCTCCGGCATGGAAAACCATGCCCTTCACGGTCTCGGCCTCTACTACGAGAATAAAAACAGCCTGTGGATAAATCTTTTTGTTCCTTCAAAAGCCGAGGCTTCCATTCTGGGAGCAAAGATCGAGCAGGAAACCGACTTCCCCGAAGGAGAAAAATCGCTCATTAGATTCCAGCTCGGTTCGCCGAAAGAATTCACCGTCTACCTGCGCCGTCCCTGGTGGGCTAAAAAAGGTTTTTCAGTAAAAGTAAACGGACAGGAGCTCCCGGCTGAAGCCCTCCGGCCGAAGTCATCGGTCGAAAATGTGCAGTATGCCCGAGCGATAAAAGACAGAGATCAGTTCGGTTATTTCATTGAAATCAGAAGACAGTGGAAGTCGGGCGATACGATAGAGGTGCGTCTGCCAAAATCGCTCTACCTTGAGCCAGCCGCCGGAGACGAAAGAATCGTGGCCATCATGTGGGGTCCGCTGGTGCTGGCCGGCGACCTCGGTCCCGAGAGAAGATGGAGCCGCCGCGAAGAAGAGCAGGATGAGGTTAGGCCGGTTGCCGTGACCCGCGATTATCCGCTGCTGGTAGCTGCGCCGCGTCCGGCGAGCGAATGGCTGAAACCGGTTGAAGTCAAGCCCGGACATTTTGTGGTTTCGGGCGTCGCCCGGAGGCTGCAGGAACCTGACCGCGCCGTTGAGCTCGAGCTTGTCCCCTTCTACCGCCTGCACCGAAGGCTTTATTCCGCCTACTGGGATTATATTGACGAGTCCGAGTGGAAGAAAAGAGCCGCCGATTACCAGACAGAGCAGGAAAGGCTCAAGAAGCTGGAGGCAGCCACCGCGGTCAGGGTGCAGCTCGGCGACCCCCGAAGCGAAAAAGAATTCAAGTTCCAGGCCGGGGAAAACATCACCGTCCAGAGGGCGCTCGGACACACCAGCCGCAGAGGCCGCACCTGGTTTTCTGTAGAGCTTCCTGTGGCCGGAATTCCCAGACCGGCTCTCCACGTGACCTATTATTCTGAAGAAAGGATGAGGCCCTGCCGGTTCAGCCTCAGTCTCGACGGGGAAACTCTGGCCTCGGAAGAGATAACCCGGACACCCTCGCCGCAGTTCATCGAAAAAGAATACCAGCTTCCAGAAAAACTGATAAAGGGAAAGGAGCGAGTCACCGTCAGATTTCAGGCTGAATCTAACAGCGAAATAGCTCCGGTTGCGGTCATCCGGCTGCTGAAAAAACCCGAACGATAAATGTTACTATCTTTTCTTCTGCCTCAAGCGGGAGCGATTCGGCAACTGAATAAAAAATAAAATTCTTGGTTTGACATAAATATTCAGACCGGATTACTATTTCCCCATAATGAACAAATTCTGACTCCAGGGAGATTTCGCTTTAACCTGGTGATATTCTTTCTCCCGGAAAAAGGAGGGCCTATGTTAAACCGTCGTGAATTTATTAAAAGCTGCGCCGCCGGAATCGGCCTGGCCGCTCTGACCCCCGAAGAATCTCTGGAAATGATCAGGTCGCTAAGCAGCTCCACCGCCGGCTTGAGCCCGGAGCAGGTGGCCATGGATGAAGACTTCTGGTTTCAGGTTCGGATGGCTTTCACCGAAGACCGCAACATCATCAACCTCAATCAGGGAACCATTCAACCGGGACTGCGCATCGTTCAGGAGGCGGTCCGCCGCCACAGCGAATTCTCCGGAAATGCCGGCTGGCATTCAATGGCTGTGCTGAACAAGGAAATCGAAAGCTGCCGCCGTCGGCTCGCCCAGCACCTCGGCTGCGACTCTGAAGAGCTGGTCATCTGCCGCGGTGGAAGCGAAGCCGGACAGATTGTGCTTCTCGGACTTGACCTCAAGAGAGGCGACGAAGTCATCACCACCAATCAGGATTATCCGCGCCTCATTGCCGCCCTCAGACAGCGAGAGAAGCGAGAGGGTATTGTGCTGAAGATAGTCAAGCTGCCCGAACCGTGGGTGCCGCTCGATCTGTTTTATAATTTAATTGCCGAGCAGGTTACTCCGCGCACCCGGGCCATCTTAGTCTGTCATCTCACCCACTACACCGGACAGATGGCTCCCGTCCGCCGCCTGGCCGAGCTGGCCCGTTCGAAAGGTATCGAACTCATCGTCGATGGAGCCCACGGCTTTATGCATTTTCCTTTCAAGCTGTCCGACCTGGGCTGCGATTACTACACAGCCAGCCTCCACAAATGGACGATGGCCCCGCCCGGAAATGGAATGGTGAGAATTCCGAAAGACCGCATCCCGAAGCTCTGGCCTCTCACCCCGCCCTGGACAGACACCCCCAACGACATCCGCCGCTTCGAAGACGTCGGCACCCGTTCCCCTGCCAATCGGGTGGCCATTGCTGAAGCCCTGACATTCAATGAGGGCATAGGAATCGAGCGCAAGGCCGCCCGTCTCCGGTATCTTAAAGACCGCTGGGCCAACAGACTTAAACAGTATCCGCAGGTTAAGTTTTACACCAGCCTGGACCCGGCTGAATCCTGCGGACTGGCCACCTTCGGAATCAAGGGTATTGATATGGGGAAACTTTCAGAATACCTGCTCGATAAGCACGGGATCGTGACCTCTCACATTACCCATCCCGACAAGCTGGTGGACGGGCTCAGAATCGTGGTCAACGTTTCCCTGTCAGTTAAAGAAATTGATTATTTTGCCGACGTGGTCGAAGAGGTAATCAAAAAGGGCAAAATCGCCTGAATAAGAATCACATAATGAAAGGGGCATCGCCTGATGCCCCTTTATTATTCTTTTTTATTCTTTCGCTATTTTAGCTCTTCTCACTAATCCGGGCGAACAATTCATACATCGCCGGCACCACGAACATTCTCAAAAGAACCGCAAATAAAAATCCTCCGATGTAAACCATGGCCAGAGGCCGGTGCAATTCAGAACCGGTGGCCCGAACCAGCGCCAGCGGCAGAACGCTGGTTATCATGACGATGTCGGTAATAAAAATCGGACGGAATTTGGTCAGGGCTCCCTTGACCACAGCTTCTCTGAGGGGCAATCCGGCTTTCCGGAAATCGTTAATCTTGCCCACCATGACTATGTCATTCTGGGCACAAATTCCGAACAGTGCAATCAGCCCGATGGTTGAGGAAACATTAAGCGACTGCCCGGCGACCAGAAGCCCGATAATTCCGCCGATAAGAGTCGACGGAATGTTCAAAATTATAACCAGCGCCTGCCAGATGGAACCAAAGGAAGAAAACAGAATTACGAAGATAATCAGCAACACCAGAAACATCAGCACAGTCAAATGCTTCATTGCCTGCTGCTGGCTTTCATACTGTCCGCCGAAGGTCACAAAAAAGCCGGCCGGCAGGGATACTTTTTCTTCAATGCTCTTTCTGGCTTCTTCCACAAATCCGCCGATATCCCTTTTTACCACGTTGCAGGAGAGGAGTTTTCGCCTCATCATATTTTCCCTGAATATCGTCTGAGGCCCCTCGCTTCTGCTCATTTCGGCCACCAGAGCCAGGGGAACTTTTTCTCCGGTGGGCGCATCCAGGAGTAAATTTTTAAGGGCTTCTTCATCCCTTCTGTAATTTTCGGGAAGCCTGACCAGCACCGAGGTTACTCGATCCTGTTCATAAACATCGGTTACCTCCAGGCCGTTAAAGGCTGTCTCTATTATTTCGGCTACCTGGCCAATTGTCAGACCATAGCGAGCCAGCTTCTCCCGATCGGGTTTGATAACCAGTTCTGGAATCCCGCGCGTCTGTTCCACCTTGACATCGGCCGCCCCTCTGATCCCGCGCACCACTTCTCTTATTTCATCGATTTTCTCATTCAGAACTTCAAGATCCGGACCAAATAATTTGACCGACAGCTGGCCTTCGACTCCGGTCAGCATCTCAGCCAACTTGTTGGCTATCGGTTGCTCGATGATATAAGACATTCCCGGAAACTTATCAAGTTCCTGCCGGAAGACTTCGCTCAACCTCTTAAAATCCCTTTTTCGTTTTTCCTTCGGAACGAGTTCAATTAAAAAATGGCTGTGATTGACCGGATGAATGTGTTCCGAACCCTCGGCCGAACCCGTAGTTCTGGAAACAGAGACCACTTCCGGAAACTGGAGGAACATTTTTTCCAGCTCTTGCCCGACCCTGGCTGACTCTTCCAGCGAGGTCTCGGGCAGCATCGTGGTGGAAACTATTATCGAGCCTTCATCCAGAGGGGGCACAAACTCTTTTCCCAGGAAAGTATAACCGGCAACCGCCAGTAGAATTAAAAGGGCAAACACCGTCAGGATTAGTTTTTTTCTGTTAAGAGCCAGGGAAAGCAGTCTTCCATAAAACTCCTGTATCCGGTCAGTGAGTCGCCTTTTTTCTTTTGCTTTACTCTTAGCAAGAAAATAGCTGGCCAGGACCGGCTGAAAAGTCAGGTTGAGCAGCATGGTCCCGAACAGCGACGCGGCCACAGCGAAAGCTGTCGGCTGAAACATCGCTCCTTCAATGCCCTTCAGGGTCATCATCGGGACGAAAACCAGAATGATAATCAGGCTGGCCGAAAACAGATAACTTCCTACGTCCCGGCTGGCTTCGCCGATCAGCTCAATTTTATCAACCTGTCCTTTCCCTTCTTTCTTCACTCTGAGGATGTTCTCAACCAGAATGATCGAACCGTTGGCCATCTTACCGATGCCGATGGCCAGTCCGCCAATGGACATAACCGTCAGCTTGATTCCAAACAGATACATGGCCACCAGAGCGATAAGGATGGAAAGGGGAATCGTCAGCGAGGCGATCAGGGCGCTGCGGAATTCGCCCATAAAGAGAACCATCACCAGAATTACCAGAAGAATTCCTTCCAGGATTGAGACTTCAAGGTGCTTTATAGATTTAATGATTAGAATCGACTGGTCGTAAATCGGCTTCAAACTGATTCCGGCCGGCAAATCGCGGCCAATCTGAGTTAGTGCTGTTTTAACCGCCCCAATCGTGCGCAGAGTATCCGAACCATACTGCTTTTCCAGGGTGATATAAACTGCATCCTGACCGTTGTGTCCAGCATCCTCGCGTCTGAATTTGTGTCCGAGTTTTACTTCCGCCACATCGCCCACAAAAACCGGCACGCCGTTGCGGGCAGCCGCCACGGTTCTTTTGATATCATTCAGAGTGCTGAGCCGACCGGTACCTTTTATCAGAATATCCTCCGACCCCTGAGTCATAATGCCGCCGGAAAAATTTCTGTTGCTCAACTCGACTGCCCGACGCACATCTTCCAGTGTCAACCTGTAGTTGTAGAGCATTTCCGGGTTAACCAGAATCTGGAACTGCCGGACATAGCCACCCAGGTTGACGATGTAGGAAACGCCGCCAACGCCCTGGAGGCGGCGCCTGACCGTCCAGTCGGCCACTGTCCTTAATTCCATCGGGTCGACATTCTCCCCGATGACCACAAACTCAAAAACTTCACCCATGCGGGAACTGACCGGGCCGAGCACCGGAAGGATGGTTCCTGCCGGCAGACGGGCCGCCACCAGGTCCAGCTTGCTGGAAACAATCTGTCTGGCCCGATAAATGTCTGTTCCCCAGTCAAACTCCACCGTAACCAGCGAATTGCCGGTAGTCGATTCCGAGCGGATGCGGGTGACACCGGGTGTCCCGGCCATTAAACTTTCCAGCGGAAAGGTAATCAGACGCTCAACCTCTTCCGCTGCCATTCCCGGGTTCTCGGTGATGATGTTAACCAGCGGCGCGTTTAAGTCAGGGTAGATGTCCTTCGGAAGACGAAAATAGGCTAAGACACCAAACAGACAGGCCAGCAGGATGAGAAATACCGTCAGAACTCTGTGTTTCAGAGCAAAGTCAATCAACGTGTTGATCATATTTGCCTCCGGTAGGAAACCAGTCTTCAGTCATGGATGGATTCTTTAAGAACTTCCGCCAGCAGCTTTGATTTAAGCTGGAAGCTTCCACTGGTGGCTACCAGCTCCCCTTCCCGAAGGCCGCTGATCACTTCATAAAATCCATCCTGGCTGGCACCCAGCAAAACCTTTCTCGGCTCAAACTCATCCCCCCGGGCAACGAACACGAATTTTTCTCCCAGATGATCGCAAATTGCTATGGCCGGAACAGCCAGCACCGGCCGGTCGCCGTTAAGCTGAATTCTCAGAGTGGCAAACATCCCGGGTTTAAGCAACATTTCAGAGTTATCCACCTCGCTCCTGACGGTGACCGTCCTGGTATCTTCTTTAAGAACATCCGCGATGTAACTTACCTTCCCGTAAAAAACTTTTTCGGGAAAAGCGGGAACGGTAATTTCCACTTTCTGTCCAAGTTTGATTCTGGCCAGGTCCTTTTCAAAAATTTCCGCGTCGACCCAGAGGAGTCGCGGGTCGAGGATGGTCATTATGTCTTTGCTCTGATCAACCGTTTCTCCGGGAATGACTTTTATTTCCACCACCTTTCCCTTTATCGGCGAATAAACGGTTACTATCGGATTGATCTGATGATTGGCCATCATCTGCTGGACTTCCTTCTCCGAAAAACCGAGCAGATGAAGTTTTTTCTCTGCGGCTTCCAGGTTAGCTTTAGCCACCTTAAGTTCGGCTTCTGCCGCCAGATAATCTTTCTGGGCGCCGGCTCCGCGTTCATAGAGTTTTTTCTGCCTTTCGAAATTCGCCTGAGCCAGTTCCAGGTCGGCCAGAGCCCGGAAAAACTCAGCCCGTGATTGGCCGGCCTCCTCGCTTTGAAGAGTAAGCAGCGGGGACCCTTTTTCCACCCACTCTCCCACCTTGACTATAATCTCGTTCACTCTGGCCGGAAAAGCATAGCTGACCACGGCCATGCGGTTTATGGGGGCGATGATCTTCCCGTTGGCTGTCACCTGGCTTCTTATCGCTCTATATTCCACCCGGGCAGTTTCAACTTTAATCACCTCTTTCTCTTTTTCCGACAGCCGGACCGCACCAGCATCTTCCAGGCGCCAGCGACGGCCATACCTCCCTCGATTCGGACCACCTCCGCTTGTCCTGGTCTCTGTTTGAGACGATGACCACAGGCTATCCTGTTTATCCGTATTTCCTGCCGTTTTGGTTTCCTGAGATTTCCGGCAGGAGAACTCGAGAAACATCATCATTAAAATCAACGAAAAGATTATTAAAGTCCTGGCCTTCATCTTTCACCTCACTTAACTCGGCCGATGGCCTTAGCCAGAGCCGCCAGAGAAATAGCGTGCTGACACAGATATTCAGCGTGCGTAATCCTTGATTCCAGCCAGGTGCGTCTGGCTTCAATCAAGTCCAACCCGCCTATCTGCCCTTCCTTATAACTGAACAACAACAGCTGGTAGACTTCTTCCGATTTGTCGAGAAGGTTTTCTTCGTATAGTTTGACCTGTTCCTGACAGATGATAACCTGGCGGTAAGCTTCCTCTACCTCCAGAGAAACCAGGCTCTGCCAGTATTTAATTTCCTTCCGACCGGCGCTGATCAGAGCCTCCGCCTCGGCAATTTCGCCCCTTTTTTTCTGCCAGAAAAACAGCGGCAGAGAAAACGAAAGGCTGAAATCCCAGTATCTGACACCTTCAACCCGATGACGGGCCAGCCCCAGGTTAAAATCCGGCAGATATCCAAGATAAGATTGTCTTTTCAAGTTCATCATTTTCGCCAGCGAGTATTCCGCTTTTTTTATCTCCGGCCTGGATTTCAGAGCTTCTTCCCGCACCTGCTCAAGGCTCATCTCGAAAAGCGGCTGACGCAAATTTCCGTTCACAGCAATCGGCTCATTTTTCTCCCGACCGAGAAGCAGGTTAAGTCTGGCCGCAAGAATGTCCCGCTCGAGTTCATAACGTTTAACCAGTGATTCCGCCCTGGACAGCTCAACCTGAGCCCGCAGGACTTCGGCCCGAGAAACCTCGCCGGCAGAATGTTTGGCCTCCACCATTTCGGTAAAATCTCTGTTAAGCTGAAGATTCTCGCGCGCGTATTTCAGTTGTTCTTCTGCCAGCAACAGGTTGAAAAAAGCTTCCTTCACCTGATAAGCGACCGAAAGTTTCAGACTTTCCAGATCCTGATAATTTTCGCTGGCTTCCAGCGAAGCCATCCGCGTTCTCAGAAAACGGCGCCCGGGAAATTCTATCGTCTGATACAGCCAGAAAAATTTTTCTTCAGACCTGTGCGGCGCGAAAATCGAAGGTTGAAGCGGATAATCGAGAAGAAATTCGGGCTGCGGCCAGGAGCGGGCGATGTTGATTCTGGCCCGGGCGGCCTGATAATTATCAACGCCGGCAAGGATCAGGGGGTTGTGGCTCAGGGCGATTTCCAGGCAGTCCTCAAGTCCGAGGATTTTTTCTGAACCGATCAGATTAGACTCGCTATTATTTCCGGCAGTCAACGCCGGGCCCCCTGGAAAGACAACGCTTATCGAGAAAAACAAAGTCAAGCCAATGAATATAAAAAGACGAACACAGCCAACTTCTATAGCTAGGCCTGAGGCCCGGTCGGGCTCTATATGATTATCGGCCTTCATCCCTTGAACTCTCATAATTCCTCCTGACATGGTATGTTGGGACAGAAAATCACAAAAGATTATCGGCGGATGTCCTCTTTGGTTCAGACCAGAGGCGGAGAGCGGGAGAGGCTGGCTAAAAGCGGGAGGCTAAGATATTTATTTTCAGAAAGATAGATTAAAGTCTTAAGAAGAATAAGAAAAATGTGGATAGCAAAAAAACCGGCGCCCGCAGCCAGAAATACTAACAGAAACTGCCCGGCGGGGCAATTGACGGGCTCATTTATGCTCCTGTGGTTATGCAGGAAATCAACGGCTGAGGTAACAAAAAAGAACGCCAGCAGAAAAAATAACACGGCCAGCGTTCTTTTCCTCAGCATGGATTTTCTATTACCACAGGAAGATAGATTCTGTCAACGCCTCTGTTGCCAATAACATCTCTGTTTCAGTCAGGGCTTTTCTGGAAACAAATAAGCCCTTTAACTGCCTCCCCTTTGCTCCCGTCCCCGATCCCTCCGGTCAGAACGAATTCAACTGCCGCAAGAGGAAACTGATGCCATAGGCCATCACAGGCAATTATCGCCACAGCCGAAAAAAAGCCCCCTGGATTCTAAACATCAGAAACTTATGCCGGCCGATTCCATTCTTAAAACCACATTACATTAATCGACAAAATCCCGCTTATTAAGAATATTTGGCCGGCAGCTTTTCTTTGGAGATTGCGGGCTTTCTCTCTTTCCAGACAGATTAAAATGTCAGGCCGGGGAAACTATTTGCTCATTTATAATCGGGCAATTTTAATCGTGGCCACCGTGGTGATGTCCACAGCCCTCGTTAAGGACTTCCAGCCGGCCTTCCCTGAAGGCCTCAAGCGCTTTGTCCACCCGGTCGGCATCAGTTCTGAGAACTTCAACCCCGGCGTTTTTCATGGCCTTCAGACCCCGGGGTCCCATCCCGGGAACAATTAGATAATCCGGTTCAAACTCAAGGATGGAGTCATGAGCATGACCCCGGCCGCCAAAATGTTCGCCTGAATTGCTGATGAGACCCTCGAAGGCGATTTGACCCTGCTCGTCAACATCCACCAGCAGGAAGTATGGTGCCCGACCGAAGTGTTCAGCAATCCGGGAGGCCAATCCTTTATTCTCAACCACAGGAAGCATGATTCTTTTTAACATCTCGGTCTCCCGTCAATCGCTTCCTTTTTCTTTACGGCTGAGCTCTTCTTCTATTTGAGCCAGACGCTTTTCCAGTTTTTCTTTTTCCCGACGCAAAAATTCCAGCTCTTCCCTGAGCTCTTCAGCCGATCCCTCGGGCTTTTCCTGGAAATAAGGCGGAAAGCCCCTGACTATGCGCCCGGTCTTTTTGTCCCTCCAGAAGGCATCGGGCCCGAAGCCACAGCGGCAGGGCCCGACATATTCATAATCTTCAGTTTCCCATGAGTCCGGCGCATTGTGCCAACCATAACCATTGCATGGTCCGAAGCCATAACCATAGCCCCGACCGGCGCCATAATAACGTCCATAACCACGCATTTTATTACCTCCTGAAATTGCCTGAGTTAGCTTAGATTTATTTATTTTCGTCCTTTATTTTTCTCAATCATCCGTTGATGTTCGGAACCTTCGCGAATCAGGACAGAACCGCACTGGGGGCAGCGCTCTTCCTGACAGGGCACACCGGGCACATGAGTTTTTCTGAAGCCGCACTTCGGACAGAAACAAACTCCTTCAGGCCCGAGCCCGGCCTGATAGCCCCGGCCGCGCCCGTAACCGGGCCTGCTAGAAGAGGAATGATTTTTTTTGTCTGACATGACACCTCCTCTTCTCCGACACCGCGACCAGCGACCCTGAGCGAAAGCATCCGGAACATAACCCGGGGGAAAACCGGGAGTAGAAGATGGGGTTGCATCCGACTCGGGCCCAAGAGCAGCTTCTAATTCCACCGGACCTCCCTCGATGCTCAGCCTCTGTCCCTTAATCAAAAATTCCGCTATCTTGCGATGGGCCGAATCCAGAATGCGGCCAAAAGTCGCCCGACTGATGTTCATTCTGGCGGCTGCCTCCTCCTGATAAAGCCCGAAATAATCGCCCAACCTGATGGCTTCAAATTCGTCCAGAGTCAGGGAGATTTGTTCTTTCGCATGCGGATTACGGCCTTCAGGGTAGAAATACCTCCTCGAAGGCAACCAGCCTATCCGTCTGCGGCAAAATGGCCTCGGCATCTTTTAACCTCACCTATATTATGAGCATATGCTCATTATTTGTCAATACCTCTGAGCTTTCGACTTTAATTGGGGATCACAAAAATTGTCTTATTTGAAATTAAAGCCGGGGAAAAAGCTCTCAGTCATAAGATAATGATTTCTCCAGACCTGTCAAAGAAGGGAAAAAAATGAGCCCTGCCCGGGCTAAACCGTATTCTCTATTTGATAGAATCAGGAGCCGGGAGCTGTTTCTGGCCTTCGGCTTGATTGGGTGCAGAGCTTCAATCGTTATTGTGTCGGACTTCCTGATTTTTGCCGGTGTGAAGTTCCAGTTGTTTTCAGTACACCATTATTTCCGCTCAGCCCGACCGTTATGACAGAGCTGGACCCGTTGCAATTTTTCAGAGGCTAATAATTTGAGAGAAAGGCAACTCTATTCCGATTGAATAATTTCATTTAAGGAAGGCGAAATCTGATCAGTTCTTTTCTGTGAATCCTGCCAGTTGTTCGGCCAGATCTTTGTCAAAGACAAACAACTTTTCTCCACCGGCGATGCCTTTTTCTGCGGCTCGATTGTAAACCGAGAGAATCTGCCTGTAGTCCCTGACAATTCTTTTTGCTTCTTCCACTCCAAGGTGCCTTTCGATAACAGAGAACATGTCTGAGCCGAGAGCATAAGCCGGCCCTTGAAGCCCGCTCATCCATTTTTCGAATATTTCTTTCTGTCCGATTTCTCCATTCATGTTAAGGCGGATATCATTCTCCGCTTCCCGGTAAAGTTCCGGCAATCTGGCCAGGTGATTTTCCCACTGAGCGGCCAGCATCCTGAATATTTCATTTGGGGCTGATTTCATAAGCTCTAAATTTTCTCTTTGGCGGTTGATAAAATGAGTCGGCATCCCCTCAGAAGCCAGGATTCCTGCCAGCATGATTCTACCCTCTCCCTTAACTTCGGACATGTACTTTCTAACACAGTTATCGAATCCCGAATGATGCATCTCATGAGCGAAGGTCTCGATGACTTTCTTAACATCTATTTCTCCCGTGGAAGTTTTGGGCAGCTGGAGAAGGTCATATCCGTTCTCCTCTCCGACCGAGAAGGCGCTTGAAGCCCCGAACAGGACGACATAGAAACGATTGCTTATGTCTGCTTCCTCAGGCAAATATCGGCCGGCCAGCTCCAGAGCAGCTTCCCGCACCCTGGCCTTTTTTAACTTATCCAGATCCTCTCTCAACTTTTCGGTATTGTTCAGAGCATACATCCAGAGGTTTCTCCTCATGGCCAATGAAGTCCAGGAGCCGTCCGGGTTTTTCAGGGGCTTATCGGTCGGAATTTTATCAAGGGCTTCCATGATAAATTGAAAAAAGATCTCTTCGTTCCAATCCCTGAAGCGCTTCCAGTGATGAATAATTGACTGGCAGCCCTCAGTTGGAGCCACCTCGGCCATAAAATGATGTTTGATTTTTTCCAGGTCGGTTTCCCGTTTTACGTATTCCAGCCAGCTAATTGCCTTCTCGGCCATCAGGTAATCAACATTTACGGAGTGCCCGGATACAGAATCTCCGTTAAAACGACTCCGGCACTGGATTAAGATGATAATTGCAATTAAGATTATAAACCATAAATTTTTCTTCATTTGTTTCTCCTGGCACTTTTTAAGTAATACAGTTATTCCATGTATATGGTTGCTTACTATCAAATTTTGCTGTCTCCGCTGTCAATAAAATATTTTCTAAGAACCGGCCCGTTAACATAAGAGAATATGGCCTATCGATGGGACAACCTGCCAGATCTCCGGGTAAGTGTTTCCTCCCTGGATTGTGTTCAGACAGACTTCGTGGAGACAGGTAGTTGTAATATCGGGATATTCTTACTGGTTAGAGCGCCGGCCATCCGGGTTTAAGCGAGCATTGAGGAGACCGATGGCAAGCCGGGTAAAGAGAAAAGTTTTGGAAAAGCTTTTTGTGGGAGCTAAAGGCAGTCATTCGCCGGCTCCCGCCCCTTGGCCAGTTCGATATAAAAATGTATCACTTGACAGGCTGATGCCTTGAGTGTAGAAAAGAGGTGAGGGGAGGAAAGATGAATTATTCAAATTATTCGCTGCAGGATTTATTGCTCACCGCTTATAAGAGCGAAATTGAAGCCCGGGACTTTTATAAAAACCTGGCTGAACCCATAAAAAACTTTTTTCTGAAGGACCGAATACTTTTTCTGACAGCCGAAGAAGAAAAGCACCGTCAGGCCATCGAAAGCCTCTACCGGCAGCAGTTTTCGGACAAGGAGATGTCGGTTCCGGAAAAAAGCCCGGTTCCGCTCCCGGAAATAAAGATTGCAAAAGAAACCCTGCCGGTGAGCGAAGTTCTATGGGCAGCCATGGCCGCAGAAAAAGCCGCTCACGACTTTTATCTCGAAATTTCCCGACATTTCGCCGCCGACACCGAACAGCATAAACTTCTTCTGCATATCGCCTCCATGGAAATGGGACACTATCATCTGCTGAATCTGGAAAGAGACAACGCCCTGCGCACCGAAGATTTTGAGGTCACCCTGCCGATGGTCCACGTCGGTCCTTAAGCAGGCGCCAAAATCAGCCGGCAATAATCAAAAAGAAAAGTCAGGCCGGCCGTAAAATAATTCATCAAGGAAAAATTACCAATGAAGTATTTCCGGCAATAAGCTATAATGACCGGGAAGATGAAAAATTATGGAGGGATAATTATGATTAATAAGAAGCTACTTCTGTTTTCGCTCTGCTTATTGCTGCTGGCGCTGGTCACAGCAGCCCTGGCCGTTAACACCCAGGACACGGCCATGCTCAACCGGCCGGCAGTCGGCCCCGACAGAATCGCTTTTGTCTACGCCGGAAATCTCTGGACAGCCGACTTAGAGGGCAAAAATCCCAGGCAGCTCACTGTTGAAGCTGAAGTGGCAAATATGCCGGTTTTCTCACCCGACGGAAAGTGGATCGCTTTCAGCGCTCAGCGCGACGGAAACATCGACGTATACCTGATTCCGGCTGAAGGCGGCCTGTCCAGGCGACTGACCTGGCATCCCGGCCCTGACCTGGTTCAGGACTTCAGCCCCTGCGGCCAGAAAATCATGTTTACCTCAACCCAAAATGCCACCACCCGCGGAGCCAGCAATTTATTTATGATTTCCGTCGATGGCGGTTTCCCCGAAGAAATCAAGATTCCCTACGTCTATCGGGCAAAAGTTGCTCCCGGCGGCCAGCTTATCGCCTACAATCATTTTCCCGATGCCTTCCGGCAGTGGAAAAATTACCGCGGCGGCCGGAATTCTATTATTCACATTTTTGACAGAAAAAATAACACCGTCGACAAGATTCCCCAGCCCGAAGGCCGCTGCAACGACATCGACCCGATCTGGGGCGAAGATAAGTTGTACTTCCTCTCCGACCGCAACGGAGAATTTAACCTGTTCAGTTACGACCTTAAAACTCGGGAAGTCAAGCAGCTCACCAACTACACCGATTTTCCTATAATCGATGCTTCCGGAAGCAAAGATAGAATCATTTATGAGCAGGCCGGCCGCCTGCATCTTTTTGACCCGAAAACCGGGCAGAGCAGCCGCCTGGTCATCGGCCTATCCGCCGACCTGATCGAACTGCGGGAGCGCTTTGCTAAAGGCGCCCGCTGGATCCGGAACGCCGACCTGTCGCCTTCCGGAGCCCGGGCAGTGTTTGAGTTCCGCGGCGAAATCATAACCTTCCCGGCAGAAAAAGGAGATTACCGCAATCTTACGCAGACCACGGGAGTTCATGAGCGCAACCCGGTCTGGTCGCCCGACGGGAAAACCATCGCTTATTTCTCCGACCAGGCCGGCGAATACGAGCTTCATCTTCGCTCCCAGGATGGAAAAGGCCCGGTCAAAAAGTTCAAGCTGCCGGGCGCCGGCTTTTACGGCTCGGCCGTCTGGTCCCCGGATAGTCAGAAAATCGCCTTCGCCGATAATTCACTGTCTCTTTTCTGGCTGGACCTCAGGACCGGAGCCGTAAAGAAAATTGCCTCTGAATATCTCTACGGTCCAGGCCGGCTGAGCGAAATGCACGCCAGCTGGTCCCCCGATTCCAGGTGGCTCACCTACACTCTGAACACCCAGACCTACATCCAGAAAGTGTTCGTCTATTCGCTGGAGCAGGATCGGTCTTTTGCCATAACCGATGGTCTGAGCGAAGTGGCTGAGCCCAGGTTTGATGCCGGCGGAAATTATCTCTATTTCCTGGCTTCAACCGATGCCGGCCCGGTCAAGCAGTGGTTCGATATGTCGAACGCCGACCTGCGGGCCAGCTATTCCGTCTATCTGGCTGTGCTAAAAAAAGACCTGCCGAACCCGCTGGCCAAGGAGAGCGACGAAGAGAAACTGGTGGCCGAAAAGAAAGATCAACAAGAAGGGGCTGCCCAGAAGCCGGCCGGCAAAACCGATAAGCCGGCTGCCGCCCCGGCCCGTCCGGAAAAAGCCGGAGGCCAGTCCCAGGGCACCGTTATCGACCTGGAAGGACTGGAATACAGAATCGTGGCCCTGCCGATTCCTCCCGGCAATTACTCCAGCCTGCAGACCGGAGAAGCCGGAAACCTTTATTACCTGGAATTCCCGACCCTGCCCATCGGGACAGCCTTCTCTCCCGGCAGCCGCAGCGCCAAACTGCATAAATTTGACCTCAAGAGCCGCAAAGACGAAGTGATAATGGAAGGCCTCAACAATTACCTGCTTTCGGCCGACCACAAAAAGATTCTCTATGTGGCCCAGAACACCTGGGGAATCACCAACCTGAGCCCGAAGATTCAGGTGGGACAGGGAAGAATCAATGTTGATTCGATCGAAGTAAAAATCAATCCGGTTGATGAATGGAAACAGATCTTCTACGAAGCCTGGAGGGTTAACCGCGATTTCTTCTACGACCCGAACATGCACGGTTGCGATTGGGCGGCGATGAAGACCAAATACGAAAAGTTCCTGCCCGAACTCTCCTGCCGCGACGACCTCAACCGGCTGCTCACCTGGATGTGCAGCGAACTGGCTGTGGGCCATCATCGGGGCGGCGGAGGCGATACTCCTTACGAGCGAAAAAACGTTCGGGTCGGACTGCTGGGCGCCGATTTTGAAATTGCCAATGGCCGTTATCGCTTTAAGAAAGTCTACGGCGGTCTCAACTGGAACCCGGAGCTCCGCTCTCCGTTGACCGAGCCCGGAGTGAATGTCAGAGCCGGCGAATACCTGCTGGCGGTGGAGGGCAAAGAATTGATTCCGCCCGACAACCTTTTCAAGCACTTCGAAAACAAAGCCGATAAAATCGTTGAAATTACCGTCGGCCCGAATCCGGACGGCAAAGGCTCCAGGACAGTCCAGGTGGTGCCGGTAGCCGATGATTTTGCCCTGCGCAACCGCGACTGGGTGGAAGGAAACCTGAAAAAAGTCGAAGAAGCCACCGGCGGAAAGGTGGCCTATGTTTATGTGCCCAACACTTCAACCCAGGGATACATATATTTTCGCCGTTATTTCTTCCCGCAGGCTTACAAGGAAGCCATCATCGTGGATGAACGTTTTAACGGCGGCGGCTCGGTGGCAGATTATTACATTGACTGGCTCAGCAAACCGTTTATCGCCATGTGGGCCATGCGCTACGGAGCCGACCTGAAAACGCCCAGCGCCTCCATCCAGGGCCCGAAAGTCATGCTGATCAACGAAATGGCCGGCTCGGGCGGCGACCTGCTGCCCTGGATGTTCAGGCATTTCAAGCTTGGCCCGCTGGTTGGAAAGCGCACCTGGGGCGGATTGGTCGGGGTGCTGGGCTTTCCGGTTCTGATGGACGGCGGCAGCATCACCGCGCCCAACCTGGCCTTCTGGACCGAAGAGGAAGGCTTCGGCGTGGAGAATGTCGGCGTTCCGCCGGACATTGAGGTGGAAATTACTCCGGCCGATTATGCCGCCGGACGCGACCCGCAGTTAGAAAAGGCCATCGAAGTTATCATGGAAATGCTCAAGCAGAATCCGCCGAAAAAGATGCAGCGGCCGCCCTACCCTGTAAGAGTCAGAAAATAAGCGGGCCGAGATCCAGGAGACTCCGGGCTGCCCTGCTCCATGAAAAGAAACGCCCGGATCTTTCAGGAAGGCTCATTCGAAAGGCGTCTGTCCGGGGCTGAGAGTGAAGCTGCCCGGCGCCGGCCGGCTGTATCCGGAAAGCTTTTTCTCGGCGGCCGGGCTTTGCCAATAGAAGCTTTCCGGCTTTATCGACAGGCCATAATCTGGTATAAAGTCCGCTGACCGACCGAGACAGGTTCATAAGAAAAATTGATTCGCCATGAAATCAAATCTGCCGGATAAGGAGCCGAAGCGGTGAGCATACCGGTAATACTGGCCCTGATAGCCGCCGGTTTTATCTTAAAATTATCGGTTAAACAAAAAGTTGTTTTTGAATTCATCGGAATACTGGCCAACGATATCCTGCTCAGTTTCTTTGTGGTAGCCAGCGTGGCCGGGAAAGACCTGACTTACCTGGCCGGTCTGAAAAAAGTCTTTTTTTATGTGGTGGCGGTGACGCTCGCCTCCCTGGTCAGCACCTATCTTTACGGCCGCCGTTTCCTGACGGAGGACCGGGGCTGGAGGGGCGCTTTAATGGCGCTGGCCGTGTTCCCCAACACGGCCGCCCTCGGCTTTCCGATGGTAGCCCTGTTCACCGATGATTTGACTCCGGCTGTTCTGTATTCGGCTGCCAGTTCGCTTCTGGCCATACCGCTGGCGTCCTTTCTGACCATTAGTTATTCCCGCGACCGGGGCAGCACGAAGGAAGCGTTAGTCGGGACCCTGTCTTTTCCCCCGGTAACAGTCAGCCTGGTTTCGCTGGCCCTGGTTCTGGGTGGAGTCAGGCTGCCCGAAAAGTTCCTCAGCCTGGCCGGGTCGGTCGGCTGGTGGTGTCTGCCGTTAATGCTGGTTTATTTTGGCTCAGGACTTGAAGTTAAGAAAATAGAGCCAAGAAAAATCCTGGAAGCCGGTTTTTTCAGGATGGCTCTTCCTTTCTTCCTGGTTCTGCTTACCCTCAGGACGACCACCGAGGCGGCCTTCTACGCCATTCTTATAGAATCTTCCATGCCCCCGGCCATAATGGCCGTCAGCCTGCTGTCGCGGCACAAACTCAAGTCCGAGGAAGCTACCGGCGTCACTCTGGCGCTTACCCTGGCTGCCATCGCCCTGATATTCATTTTAAGGATTTCAGGGGCAGGCGCGATTCTGACCGGAAGATAAATACCTTTTAGGGTCGGGGAATTAATATTTATCCAAATTCAGGAACCTTTTGCGACCGGGCTGCGTCTTAATAGATGAAGGTAATGAAATGACAGGCAAACCAACTGAAAGGAGAAACAACATGAAACTCGGAACAAGGATCGCAGCCCTGATGGTAGCTGTGTTAACTTCTGTCGGGATCTTTGGCCTGATCGCCAGCGGTTTGACGGTGGACAAAATCATGCTGGCCGCCAGACCAATCGTCGAATCCGTTTCCGTTTTCTCCCACTTTCTCGGGTAAGCGGAGAAACGGGCATGAATCGGAAATCCCAGAATCCCCGGCTGAGGGACAGCTTAAATCCCAGCCTCAAGAGCGACAGCCGGGTAAAGAGCATGGGGGACGCGGTGGCGCCCCGAAATTCAGCCGGGACTGCCTTCCGGCAGGAATCGAGCAGGACAGCTGACTGACGGGACCCTACCCTGTCCCCCATTCTCATCCGGCCACCGGATAGCAAAAAATTGGAGCGGGCAGCAATCCGCCGTCCTTATGGATTTAAGATGGACATATGAATAATCATTCATATATTTCCGGGAGGGCCGGTTTTTTCAGAACCGCCTGAAATAAGCTAAATGAACATCCGGGTTCTTTTGCGGTATTCCTGATATTCCTGGCCAAATTCTTCCAGCAACATTTTCTCTTCGACTGCGGCCCGATAAATGAAGGCGGCCGCCGGCAACAGAGTGATGAATAATGAAGCCGGCACATGCCAGAATACGACCCCGATCCCCAGAAAGGCGATTATTTCTCCGGTATAGCTGGGATGACGAACCCGGCCATACAGCCCGGAGGTGATGAGTTCCTTTTCTTTATGGACCCCGAGATCGCGGGCAAAATGTTTGCCCAGGGTCAGGACAGAAAGCAGGCGAATGGCCAGCCCGGCCAGCAGAATGAATGTCCCGATAATCTGAGCCGGCCCAAATGCCCGGTGCCTCCAGGTCGCCCGGAAACTCTCTGGAACCAGTGCCAGCAGCAGGCCGGCAAAAACCAACAGGGCGACAATGAATTTACTCTTCTTTTCGGCTACCTTCTGCTCGTGGTTACGCTTAAAAACCAGAAGATACAAATCCGTCGCCCACCAGAAGAACACCAGGCCCCAGAAAAGATATCTTTTGAAATTGATTGCCTTCCTATAGCTCAGGCTGGACTATTTTATTTCAATTCTCGAACCCGGGCAACAAGCGGCTTGAAAGAAACTCAGAGAATCATAAAAAAATTTTGAGTTCTTCTCGACTCGAAGGCGGAGGGACGTCTAAGTTAGAGGATAAAAGCAAATCTTCGTTCGGCCAGGACCTTCCCGCGGACAAGCCGGAGGATAATCAAGGCGGCGCTTGGACAAGAAATGAAATTATGGGCGCAGCCTCTGTATTTTCCCGGCAGATATAATCTATCTTCTGAAGAAACGCTTCAGGTAGCCGTCGATCTCTTTAAGACCGAGCAGTCGGCCGGCAGCGTAGAAGATGAGCAGGGCGGCCAGGCCGCAGGTCAAGGTCAGGGCCAGAACAGGCAGGAAGGCCGTCCCGAAACGGGAAGCGAGGGCCTTGTAACCATAAAGCCCGGCCAGACCGGCTGCGGCGGAAGCCAGGGCCAGTTTCATAAAAAAACCATAAACCGGACTGAAGTCGGTCGGGCCGATTTTACGGGGCAGCCAGTGAGCCAGGACATAGATATTCACCACGCTGGCCACCGAGGCCGAGAGCGGGAAAGCCAGGAAACCGATTGGCCTCATCAGGGCCAGGTTCAGGACGATGTTCAGAGCTATGGAAATGAAGCTGGCATACATCGGCGCCCGGGCCTCATGGTGGGCATAAAAAATCGAAGCCAGGTTGCGCAGGGCCGAGATGAACGGTATGCCCAGCACATAGAGTATCAAGGCCTGGCTGACGGCAGCCGTGTCGTCGGCGCTGAACTGCCCCCGCTGGTATATGAGGCGGGTCAGGGGATGGGCAAAAAAAGCGATTAAAATGGATGAAGGCACGGTCAGAAAGAAAACCATCTTCAGGGAATCGAGCAGGCTGGCCTTGAGTTCCTCAAGCCGGTTTTCCAGAACCAGACGGGAAAAACGCGGCAGGGCCACGGTGCCGACGGCGATGCCGAACAGTCCCAGCGGCAGATGCATGATGCGATAGGCGTAATTCAGCCAGGTCATCGAGCGCTCGGCCAGGTAGGAAACCAGGACGGTGTTGATGAAGACGTTGATGCGGGAGCCGGCCAGGCCGATAGCCACCGGGATGAACAGAGCCATCACCCGGCGAAACTGCGGGTCGCACCAGTTGAGATAGAAGCGGTAGCGGTAGCCGCGGCGGAAAACCCAGGGAACCTGGACCAGAAATTGCATCAGCCCGCCCGCCGTAACTCCGACCGCGGCCCCGAAGATAGGGTCGCCGCCCCGGGCGGTGTACCAGCCGAACATGGCCACCGGAACGGCAATCGAAAACACGTTGAAGAAGGCCGGGGCAACCGAGGGAACGAAAAACGAACCTTCGGTGTTGTGATAGCTCATGGCCCAGGCGGCCAGAGAAACAAACAGCAGGAAAGGAAAGGTAATCATGGTCAGGCTGGCGGTCAGGCTGAGCTTTTCCGGGATCTGCCCGAAGCCCATGGCCACCAGAGAAGCTACCGGTCGACTGAAGACCATGCCCAGGACGGTCAGCGCCCCGACCACCAGCAGCAGCGTGTTGAAGATATTGGAAGCCAGCAGGTTTTCCTGCTGTTTACTCTGCTTCTTCTGTTCGGTCAGCACCGGGACGAAGGCCGCCGACAGCGAAGTCTCGGCGAACAGGTCGCGCAGCAGGTTGGGAATGCGGAAGGCGGCGTTGAAGGCATCGGTCGAGCGGCTGGAACCGAAGAGATGAGCAAAAACCATCTCCCGCCCCAGGCCGAGAAGGCGGCTGACGGTGGTCCCGATGGTAAACGACCTGACTCCGCGGGCGATGTCTTCCACGGTTTCCGGGGACTCTCCTTTCCGGGTTTTTCTTAGCTAACAGATTAAAACTTAATCTGTGGAATTACAAGTGGGGACACCGTGAAGTGTCCCCATTTTTCCAAACGCAGTTTCCCCTTGAAAGAAAAAATTCCGGGGGCAAAAAAGGGGACACTGTAAGGTGTCCCCGGTTCAGTCGGCTTCGATTTTGACCGAGGCCCCGAAACTCAGCGCCGGGTCCAGGCGGGTCCGGATGGTCTCCAGCACGGCCGAGGCCGAAGGCTCGACTATCCCGGAAAAGACTTCTTTATTATTCAGGATAATCCTGATTTCCCGGGACAGGTCGAGTTCCCGGCTGTCGCAGAAGACGGTCAGACTTTCCACGTTCCTGGTTTTTATTCTTATTTCATTCTTGCTTTCGTCGATCTCAGCCGAAACCTGAGCCGGAAGGGCTTTCACCCGATCCACCCTGACCCAGTAGTGCCAGTTGAATTGCTGGTCGTTGATGACATAGTCTAACTTTTTGGGAAAGGCATTCCGAACTTTCTCCCGAAACCAGCGAATCATCTTCCCCCGCAGCTCGCTCAGCTTGATGTCATGGTCGCGCCCCGGGAGTTCGTCGTATTTAACATCGTACCTCAGGCGCCGGAGTGTCTGGTAAGCTCTCTGGCTTCCGACCGGAAAAACCATGGTGTCGCTGTCGCCGTGAACGATGTAGACCGGCGTGTTCTTCAGGTTTTTCAGAACCTCGGCGTCGGCCGGTGTCTCGGGCGGAGAGTGCTTGACCACCGGGTAACCCATGTTGGAGAAAATGGCCGCGAACCTGTCGGCCAGGTGGGTTCCGTAAAAGAAAGTGGCCATGGCTCCGTTGGAAGTGCCGGCGGCGTAGATGCGGTCGGTGTCAATGCTGTAGGTGCTCAGCACCTCGGTGGCCATCTTGAGAAAGCCTTCAGTTGAGGCCTCCTCCCACCACATGCCTTCAGCCTGGGGAGCGACCAGGATAAAACCGGCCATTTCGTCAGCCTTCATCAGCTCCTGATAGGCTTCGGTCAGGGACTGGTCTCCGCGTCCGTCTCCGCCTCCAAAATAAACCACCACCGGAAACAGTTCATTCGGGTCATAATCCACGGGCAGGTAAACGAAATAAGGCTGGATTTTGGCCGTGACCGGATTGCTGATGAATCTCTTATAAAATCCGCCCAGGTGGTCTCCCTGCGGCTTCATGAATTTCAGCAGCATCTGCAATTTTTCCAGACCGATATTGGTATCGGGTTCAGCCTCTCTCCCGCCGTAAATATAGTCCTGAAGTTTGCGGAATTCCTGCCGGTAAGTATCCGGAATGAAATAGGAACTCCTCTCCAGAAAATTGCGGGCCCGGGCCTGGAGAGGGTCGTCCGGGTTAAGGGCGATGGCTTTCATTAACTTGGGGTTGGAAGTTCGCAGGGTCAGGGCTTTGACCGCATTGAACCTGACCACCGGGTCCGGGTCAGTCAGCCAGGGTTCGACTTCCAGCCCGGCGGGAATTCCGCGGATGGCGCAATAAGCCGCCGCCAGCCTTCTCTTGCCTCTGTCCGGGCTGTCCAGAAAAGATTTGATGACCGAGGCCGGCGCCTTGAAAGAATCCCTCCCCAGAGCAGCCTGCACCATTGCCTTATTCAGGGATTCGTCTCCCAGCATCTCAGCCAGAGTCATCTTTTTTTTGCCGAGGTACGAAAAAAGATAGGTTTCTTTTACGAGTTTGCGATTCACCAGATACTCGCCGGTATATTCCAGGCTTTCCAGCAGTCCCGATTCCTTAAAAAAATTAGCTTTAAGCAGGCCGCCGGCCACCCGACCTTCAAAACAATGCATTTCCCCGACCACCCAGGGAATCAGCCCCTTGTAGGTGATAACCACCGGTTCCTCGGCCCCAATTTCATAGGTCAGACCCGGGTAAACCGGCTTATCGGGCAGGGAAAACAGGCGAGTAGCCAGGGGATGAAGCCCGGAAAACATCTCGTTGTAATAGTAGCTGTGGTTAAGGTTGCGGCCCAGGTCGTCAACCTCGACCACCCTGGTGGCCTGAAGGTCAAAATCCGTCTGTTCCACCAGCGCATCAAATATTTCTTCCGGCGACAGCACAGTCTCCAGTTCCTTCTGGTTCAAGAGCCTGGCCTGTTCCCGATTGTATTGAATGGCCAGAATATGGTGACCGTTTTTTTCCGCGATGGTAGCTACCTTGACCGTCCATTCAATGCGGAATTTGAAGAATTCCGGACGATTCAGTGCCACCTGGCGCTCGGCAAAAAATACCTGCTTATAAGTTACTACGTCCCCGACCGACCGTTTATAACGAAGGACCGACCCCTCCGGGGAGTCCGGCTGAGAGGTCAGGAAAAACCGCGTCCAGTGGCCATGATTAAAATCTAATCCCAGAGCCAGAGCAGGCCGGGCCGCCGCCAGGAGCAAGATCAGAATCAATCCCGCCCTCATGACCTTAAGTAGATTTTGCAGTCGTCGAAACATCATTTTAACCACCCGAGCAGGGTCAGGAATTTTTTTGCCGCCAACCACCCGGATCAGGCCGGATCGGCCGGCGGGAGAAGATTTTTACTGTTTATAAATAATATTAACCCTATTCTTTATCAGGGAAATTTAGACGACAGGGAATTAATTTTCTTCCGCTCGAGGTAAGCCGGAGGCCGCGGAATTCAGGCTTTACTTTTCCTCAAACACAAACACGTACTCGGCAATACACTGGTAGTTGTTTGATTCGAGCTGGACATATTCAGGACTTTGCTGGCCTATACAGAGACGGTAGGTCTTGCCGGTTTCAAAGGTCAGGCCGGGCTTGATTTTCATCACCAGATTATAGGAGTTGCCGTCAGCCCTGACCGTAGAATACCAGCCTTCAGCCACCGGCTGGTCGCCGTCCAGAATCAGATGGTAGAGCTTCTTTTCAGGAAATTTAACACGAAGCACAAACTCAATCTCATCGGGAGTGGCCCGGACTATGTTTATAAACTCGGCAGGAACGTTGGGCCCCCGGTAGTAGTGAAGCCGGGGGTTTTTCTTATAGGAGAAGCAAGAACCCAAAAAGGCAAGAATGACGAGAGAAAAGACAAAGACGGCCAGTTTCTTAAACATCGCCGACTCCTTATGACCGAAATAAAGTTGAAGACTTTTCGCGCACTTAGGGCTCATTATCATTCATTTCCCGGTCAAATTCAAATCAGGATGTGGTGAAAGCAGGAAAAACACCGGCTGGGGCGAGCGGGGCACTATCTTTTTGCTTTCTCACTCTAAAGCCCGAAGCGGACAGGTTGCGGTGCCGGTCTCGGCCGGGGAGAAAAAACGCAAAGTTTATAACCGCGGGACGGCGTCCAGCCGCCCAATAAATCGGGGAATGAGTATTATGTCCCCCGTTTTATAACAGAGGAGTCTTGCCGGGAACAGCCACTTCGAGGGGCGGGAGCTCGCGGAACTCAAAGTGGGGCGGCGTCAGGTCCAGCTTTGAGGCATTCAGCACCCAGTCCCAGCTCAGCGCCCGACCGGTGTAGGCGCTCATCCGGCCCATGATAGCCGTCAGGGTGCTTTCAGCCACCTGGCGTCCTTCGTTGAGCGGTTTTCCGGTCTTGATGCTGTTGATGAGGTCGATATGTTCCTGAACGTACGGATTAGGCGATTCTTTCTCAGGCTTCCAGGGCTTTGGGCCGCGGATATAGCCGTCGGCGCCGTCGGTGTAGGCCAGGCCCTTAGTCCCGACTACCCGCTCGGAGACGTTCTCGGCCGCCCCGGCGGTCTGACGGCACATGCTGAGCACTCTGGCTCCGTTTGGATATTCGTACTCAACGGCAAAGTGGTCATAAACATTTCCGAACATCGGGTCGGTGCGAGCCGCACGGCCGCCCATGCCCATGCATTTTACCGGATGGGTGCCGAAAGCCCAGTTGATAACATCCAGGTTGTGAACGTGCTGCTCGACGATGTGATCGCCGGAACACCAGACAGTAAACAGCCAGTTGCGCACCTGCCACTCCATGTCGGACCATTTCTTGATGATGCGGTCAGCCCAGTTCTGAGCCGCGCGCTCAACCCACAGCGCGCCCATGTTCCAGTAGCATTGAGCAGCCACTATCTCGCCGATATCGCCGTTGTGGATGCGCTTCATTATTTCGAGGTAGTGGGCCTGATGACGCCGCTGGGTGCCGGCCACAATGGCCAGCCCCTTCTGTTTAGCAAGGTCAGACGAAGCCATAACCGAACGCACCCCGACCGGGTCAACCGCAACCGGCTTTTCCATGAACACATGCTTTCCGGCTTCGATAGCGGCTTTGAGATGAGCCGGACGGAAAAACGGCGGGGCGGCTAAAATCACCAGGTCGACCTCGGCCTTAACCACCTTCTCATAAGCATCAAACCCGGTAAAGCAGGTTTCCGGAGTGACCAGAACCCGCTCGGCCGGAAGTCTTTCGCGCAACCTTTTTAAGGAGTTCTCCACCATGTCGGGGAAAAGATCTCCCATGGCGGTTATGACCACATCGGGAGAGGCGGCCGCGCAATCGAGAGCGGCTCCAGTTCCCCGGCCGCCGCAGCCGATGAGCCCGACTCTTATCTTTTGATTTCCGGAAGCGAAGAGAGCTCCCGAGCCCGAGATCGCGGCCACCATGGCCGCCATGGATGCAGTCTTGATAAAATCTCGCCGGCTGAGGCTCATTCTTTCGCCATTCTCTGGCTTAAGGCGTTCTTCCATTTTTCTCTCCTTTCCTCAACTGTAATTTTTGTATCACTTTTGCCTTCAGAATGTCCAGAAAAAACTGCCAGACCAGGCACAAAACTGGAGGCGGAAATCGCTTATTTGAACTTACTTCTTCTGCTGGTTGTCTTCTGTACTGCTCGGGCTGAAAATCACCGCTGCCTTTATCTGCGGGGATGCGTATAATCTTAGGGGACGTAACGGCAGGGGCATTGGTTAAGCGGCATAATTCATCCTGGAGAGGGCATCCGTCAAACACACGTTTTTCTGAAAGACAATCT